>VFQN01000088.1_pt1 | contig 213286 bp, 192 predicted proteins | sample 3512371 | NCBI WGS metagenome assembly VFQN01 (sample SAMN10412370, study PRJNA504923) | tailings metagenome | isolation source: Replicate 2 from Balatoc abandoned mine | place: Philippines: Itogon, Benguet | collected 2017-08-28
CGCGGAAGATGTACTGCGAGAACAGGCCCACGTTGGCGCTGATCGTATAGGCCGGCGCGGCGGCCGTTTCCTGCGCCTGGACGGTGACCGAAGCGGCGAACAGCGCGAGCGCGGCCAGCGGGAGGCGAATGAAGTTCTTTGTCATGATGCCGGATACCTTTCTGGATGTTTTCCGCACGCGTGAACGCTTGCCGCGCGCCGGAGGAAGGTCGTTCGAATGCGGATGCCTTGAAAAAGACCCGGTACATGCGGCGCAGGAGGAGCCGCCCCGCATGTACCGGCCAAGGTGAGGACGGTGTGCGCCGCCCCTTCAGCGCTGGCCCGCGCGGACTCGGGCCAGTGTGTGCCTGTAACGCGCCCAGACGTAGGCGTCCATGACCATGACGGCATAGACGAAAAAGCCGCCGGCATGACGCCCGACGAATGAATGCTCGGGCGTCGTCATGTGCCAGCTGACGACGCCGAGGCTGAGCGCGAAGAACAGCATGATCCACGCCCGCACCAGCATGCCGTTCAGCACCTGCCCCATGCCAGGCAGCAGCAGCGCGGCGGCGAGCACGAAGAACGGATGCGGCGGACGGGATGGTGTCGATACGCTTGCGGAAGTCATGCTGCCTTCTCCAGTTTCGTAAGCTTCAGCGACGAAGCGATGCGCAGTGCGGCGTCGAGCAGCGGCTGCAACAGCTCCGGCTCGACGCGCGTCTCGTCCGGCAGCAGCGAGCGCAGCACCAGGTAGTGCGCGCGCTGTACGCCACCGACGCGGAACACGATGCGCACGCCGCGCGGGCTCACCAGCAGTTCCTTGAACGAGGGCTCGTCGATCAGGCTGCCAGCCGCTTCGCGCAGTGCACCCAGCGGCGGCCGCCAGCCGGCCGGGCTGACCTTGGCAATCTGGTGAACCGGCCAGTCGGCGGGCAGATCGATACGCTCGTCCATACCGTCCGAGGCCGACCAGAACTCGATGTTCTGTGGCCGCATCAGCAGGTCGAAACGGCCACCTACCGGCAAGGGTGTGCGCAGCGTCACCGACAGCCACAGCGACGGCACCTTGCGGTAGCCGACGTGATCGAGCATGGCCTGCAGCTCGAACTGCGCACCGCCGTAGCGGCCGCTCAGGCGCGGGTACTCCGCCCCCGAATCGGCCACGCCGACCGCGTCGAACATGCCGGCGCAGTGGTCGAACACCGCTGCGCGCTCGTCGCGGAACTGTCGCTGCGTGCGCTGCTGCCACCACGCGAACAGTCCGCCGCCGAGCAGCAGCGCCGCCATCGTCGCGACCGTCATCAGTAGCCCTTCGGACGCGGCCACGGCATCGTGAATTGTTCGCCGCGCTTCACGTAGGGATAGCGACGCACGACGAACCAGATCGACACCAGGATGTAGAAGGCCATGATGGACAGCAGCGAAGTGCCGTAGCCCAGATAGGTCGCGAAGTAGGTCGCACCGCACAGCAGGCCGAGCACGATGCAGGGCAGCGGGTGGTAGGGGTGCACGTAACCGCGCTCGATCGACCCCAGCGGCCACAGCCGGCGGAAGCGCACGATGTTGAAGGACATGAAGGTGTAACCCAGCAGGCCCGACAGGATGGAGAAGGTGATCACCTGATCGAGCAGCCCGGTGAAGGCGAAGGACACGGCGATCGGGATCAGGAACAGGATGGCGCGGTAGGGCGTGCGGTAGCGAGGATGCACGGCACCGAACCAGTGCGGCATGTAGCGGTCGCGCGACATCGAGAACCAGGCACGGGAGGCGTCATTGATGCAGCCGTTGGCCGACGCGATGGCGGCGAACATGGTGCCGATGAACAGGATCACCTCGAGCTCGACATTGCCGGTCAGTCGCGCCGCGTCGTACAGCGGCGTCGTCGCCTGGCCCAGGTATTCCCACGGGATGAGGCCGGTGCAGATGTACCAGGTCAGCGAAGCCGCGATCAGCAGCGTCATCATGCCGCCCATGGTGCCGAGCGGAATCGAGCGGCCGGCCGAGCGCACTTCTTCCGCCGCCTGGCAGGTGCCTTCGATGCCGAGGTAGTACCACATGCCGAACTGCAGCGAAGCGAGTACGCCGATCCAGCCGTAGGGCAGATCGGTCAGCAGTTCGCTGTGACGCAGCACGCTCTCGCCGCCGGCGATGCCGGTGGTGCTGAAGAACAGCACCAGGATGGCGAGCACGGCGAAGGCGGTGATGACGAAGTTCACCGTCAGCGTCATGAACACGCCGCGGTAGTTCAGCCAGGCGAGGAAGGCGATCGTCAGCACCACGAAGGGCTTGGGATCGAGCTCGGCGCCGTACTGTGCCGCTACCGCGTGCAGCAGGTCACCGACTACCAGCGCGTCGGCCGCCTCCAGCATGGTGTAGGCCATCACCAGATAGAGGCCGACGTTGAAGGCCATCAAGGGCCCGATGATGTGCTTGGCCTGCGTGTACTGACCACCCGCCGCAGCGACCGTGGAGGTCACCTCGGAATCGATCATCGCCACACAGGTATAGAGCAGGCCGATCACCCAGCAGGCGATCAGCGCGCCGTAGGCACCGCCCTTCGCTACCGAGAAGTTCCAGCCCATGTACTCGCCGACCAGCACGATCCCGACGCCCAGTGCCCATACGTGCACCGGGCCCAACACTTTCAGCAGTGAAATCTTCTCCTGCTTCCCTGCCGCTGCAGTTGCAGTTCCCATCTTGTTCTCCCGTCTTCACGCACGCCGTTGTGCGTGGTTCGAACCACCGATCACTCGTCGCCTTCGCGCGAGCTGAGCAGGAAGTCTTCGCCGTAGGTAGTGCTGACGAAGCGCGCATCGACCAGCATCCAGCCGATCAGCACGATCGAAATGCCCCAGGCCGCGTATTCCAGTGCCGTCCAGAAATCCATGACTCAGTCCTCCTTGCCGGCGCGCGGGCCGAAGCGCTCGTTGATGACTTCGCGGTACTCGCGGTCGGACACCTTGAGCACGAAGAAGAAGTAGATGGCGATCACGGCGACGGTGATGCCCAGCGACCAGGGTTCGATCTCGTAGCTGAACTTCTTGCTGACGATGGGCTCGGCCGTTTCGGCGTCGAAGCCGAGCTTCTGCCATTGCGCGGCCATCGTTTCGTTCTGCTTCATCGCTTCCCAGGTGGCGACCGGCTTGTCGGCCGGCGCTTCCGATTCGGCGGCGGTGCCGCCGAGCAGCAGCGGCGCGAGCAGGCTCAGATAGACCAGCGCCAGTACGACCATGGCGTCGACGAACTGACCGAAGCCCTTCTGCACAGGGGGTTTGTAGGCGTTGCGGGACATGTGTGCACTCCTCAGCCGATGTCGACGTGAGCCGGGCGCAGTGCGGCCTTGCGGGCACGGGCGCGGTGTTCGTCGAGGTGGTGGATGTCGATGCCGTAGATGTGTTCGCGGTCTTCGGCGTAATGACGAAGCATGGCGATCACCGATGCCGTGTTGAACAGCAGTACGAGCGAGCCTGCCACGGTCAGCACGATGCCGACGGGCGAGCCGAGGAAGCCGTGTGGTACGGCGAGGTACACATAGCCCAGCGCAAGCCACAGTCCGAGCAGGGCGCCCAGAGACATGGCCTTGTCCCGACCGAACATGCTGTTGATGCGGCGTTCGAGCGCGGGACTTACGGGGTGTTTGCTTTTGCTTTGATCCATCTTGCTCTCCTCCTTTATGGGTGCATTTTTTGATGGGATGAAATCGTCAGCAGCAGATGTGGAACGTCGGATGTGCGGTGGTGGGATCTCCTCGGGAAAGTGTCTGTAGGTGTTGCGTTGTTCAGGCCTGGGACTTCGAAAAGAGCTGGATCACGGCGACCCCGCTCACGATAAGGGCGATGCCCGCGAGCGCTGCCGTATCGAGTCGCTGGCCGAATGCGATGAGGCCGATTATTGATATCGCGACGATGCCGACGCCCGACCACACCGCGTAGGCGATGCCGATCGGTATGGTCTTCAGCGACAGCGACATCAGCGAAAACGCGATGACGTAACCGACGACCGTGAACGCCAGAGGCAGCGGACGTGACAGGCCCTCGACCTGCTTGAGCGCACTCGTTGCTATGACTTCGGCAACGATGGCGCCCAGCAGGAAGAGCCAGCCGGTCACGTCCGCAGACTCCTCATGGCGGCGTGGATCAGTAGCCGTTGTGGCCCGGGATCCAGCTGGTGCCTGCCAGCGGGATGCGCGCCATGGCGGCGGCTTCCAGCGTCAGGGCGACCAGATCTTCGCGCTCCAGGTGATGCACGTTCTGCTTGCCGCAGGCACGAGCGATCGTGGTCAGTTCCATGTTCAGCGTCTTCAGGTAGTTCTTGACGCGACGGGCACCGACATCCGGCTGCAGGCGCTGTTCGAGCACCGAATCCTGCGTGGTCACGCCGACGGGGCACTTGCCGGTATGGCAGTGGTGGCAGAAGCCGGGCGTGGTGCCGAGCGCGTCGTAACCTTCCAGCGCCGACATGTGCTGACCGTTCTGGATATAGGTTTCCGAGTTACAGCCAAGCGCGTACAGGATGCCCTGGCCGATCGCGACCGCATCGGCGCCCATGGCCAGCGCCTTGGCGACGTCTGCGCCGCTGCGGATGCCGCCGGACACGATGAGCTGCACTTCGCCCTTCATGTTCAGGTCTTCCAGCGCATCGACCGCCTGGCGGACTGCGGCCAGCGTCGGGATGCCGATGTGTTCGATGTAGCAGGTCTGCGTCGCCGCGGTACCGCCCTGCATGCCATCGACCACCACCACGTCGGCGCCGGCATGGACAGCCAGCTTGACGTCGTTGAAGGTGCGGGTGGCACCGACCTTCACGTAGATCGGCTTTTCCCAGTCGGTCAGTTCGCGCAGTTCCTGGATCTTGATCGCCAGATCGTCCGGACCGGTCCAGTCCGGGTGACGGCAGGCCGAGCGCTGGTCGACGCCTTGCGGCAGCGTGCGCATCTTGGCCACGCGCGGGTTCACCTTCTGGCCCAGCAGCATGCCGCCGCCGCCCGGCTTGGCGCCCTGGCCGATCACCACTTCGATGGCGTCGGCGCGACGCACGTCGTCCGGGTTGAAGCCGTAACGCGACGGCAGGCACTGATACACCAGCGTCTTCGACGAGTTGCGCTCTTCCGGCGTCATGCCGCCGTCACCGGTGGTCGTGGTGGTGCCCATCTCGGTGGCGGCACGGCCCAGCGATTCCTTCACGTTGGCCGACAGCGCGCCGAAGCTCATGCCGGCGACGGTGATCGGGATGTCCAGCTCGAGCGGCTTCTTGGCGAAGCGGGTGCCGAGAATGGTCTTGGTGACGCACTTCTCGCGATAGCCTTCGAGCGGGTAACGCGACAGCGAACCGGCGAGGAAGACCAGGTCGTCGAAATGCGGCAGCTTGCGCTTGGCGCCCATGCCGCGGATTTCGTACAGGCCGTGCGCCGCGGCGTTCTGGATGTAGTCGATGACGCTGCGGTCGAAGCTGGCGGACTCCTCGCGGGAGACGCGCTTGAACGATACGGGTTTGATGTCCATGTTGAGTCCTTGATGTATCCGTGTCTGCACCGGAGGAAGCACCGGGTCGTCCCAAGCTTCCTCGCCGCCCCTCGGGGCCCGGAGCGGCGTCGCCGCTCCGTGTGGGTCAATACTCCTGGTTCGCGTCGGCGTTCCAGTGGTACAGGGAACGCGCGGAAGCGATGCGCTTGAAGCTCTTCGGGTCGTGCTCGAGACCGGCCTTCGACAGCAGTTCGGCCAGCGTCGCGTAGTCGGCGTCGGTCATGTCCTCGAAACGTGCATCGGCACCGAGCGACTTGACGTTGCCGCGCAGGTAGATGACCGCTTCGTACAGCGAGTCGCCGAGCGCGTCGCCGGCGTCGCCACAGATGACCATGTGGCCGGCCTGGGCCATGAAGCCGGAGAAGCTGCCGACGCTGCCGCCGACGACGATGTCGCCGCCCTTCAGCGAAATGCCGCAGCGCAGGCCGGCGTCACCGTCGATCACCAGCAGACCGCCGTGGGCGGTGGCGCCGGCGCCGTTCGAGGCGAAACCCTTCACATGCACGGTGCCGCTCATCATGTTCTCGGCCACGCCGGTGCCGGCGCTGCCGTGGATGACGACGCGGGCGTGCTTGTTCATGCCGGCGGCGTAGTAACCCGCATGGCCATGCACCTCGACCGTGACTGGCTGGTTCAGGCCGACTGCGATGTTGTGCGCGCCGTCCGGGTTCAGCACTGAAATGTGGCGCTTGTCGCCCTCCTCAAGACCCTTGTGCAGGAAGGTGTTCATCTCGGTCAGCGACGAGCTGGCGAGATCAAAGGTCATGCGTTCCATACGTACATCTCCTCGGGCGCGGGTTCGAACACGTTGGCGTGCTTGACGCCAGGCAGGTGGGCCAGCGAACGGAACTCCGACGCGATCGCGACGTAGTCGTCGGTTTCGGCCACAACAGCGGGCTTGCAGGCGAAGGGGTCGCGGATCAGCGCGAGCTTGTCCGGCGTACCCATCAGGAAGGTGAAGAAGCCGTCCAGTTCGTCGAAGCCCTTCTGCAGCGCGACTTCCAGGTCGTCGCCTTCACGCAGACGCCATTCGAGGAAGCGGCAGGCCGCTTCGGTGTCGTTGTCGGTTTCGAAGTGGATGCCGGCCGGCGTGAGCTTGCGGCGGATCGAGTTCGGGTTCGACAGCGAACCGTTGTGCACCAGGCAGAAGTCTTCGCCGGCGGTGAAGGGGTGTGCGCGATCCGGCGTCACCGCCGACTCGGTCGCCATGCGGGTGTGGCCCACCAGGTGCGAACCCTTCATCGACTTGAAGTCGTAGCGGTCGGCCACCTGGGCCGGCGTGCCGATGTCCTTGTACAGGTCGATGGTGCGACCGGTGCTCAGGATGTGCAGCTTCGGATGGTTCTCGCGCAGCCAGCGCTTGACCAGTTCCGGCGACACGGCGAAGGACAGCACCGCGTGGTTGTGCTTGACGTCGATGTGCGCATCGACATCGAGGTGCTCCTTCAGCGCATGCGTCAGGCCGTGCCAGTTGAAGTCCGCACCGTCGTCGGTGAGGCCCGAGTACAGGCTCAGCTTGCGCGAGTTCTCAGCCAGCGTGTCGCCGAACACGGCCAGACCCGCCGAGTCCGGACCACGCTCGGTCATGCCGATCAGCATGGGCACCATCAGTTCGCCCAGGCGTTCCTTCAATGCCGGTGTCTTGACCAGCAAACCCACGATTCCACACATAACAGTTCTCCGGGGATGATCAGAAGAATTCGAGGTAGCTGCTCACTTCCCAATCGGAAACGTGACGCATGTACTCGACCCACTCCATATGCTTGAGGCGCAGGAACTCATCGACGACCGGACCGAGTGCGGCACGGATCACTTCGTCCTTCTCGAGCGCCACCAGCGCCTCATGCAGGTTCTGCGGCAGTACGCGGATGCCGGCCGCATCGAGCTGGGCCTGGCTGTAGTCGTACAGGTTGTCGTTGTTCGGCGCGCCCGGATCGAGCTCGTTGTTCACCCCGTCCATGCCGGCGGCGATGACCGCGGCCGTCGCGAGGTAAGCATTGCAGGACGCGTCCGGCAGGCGCAGTTCCAGGCGGCCGCCCGGGCTGCGGATCATGCCGCTGCGGTTGTTGCCGCCGTAGCAGATGTAGGCCGGTGCCCAGGTGGCGCCGGTCAGCGAGCGGCCGACCACCAGACGCTTGTATGAATTGACGGTCGGGCAGCACAGAGCGGCCAGCGCCGGCGCGTGCTTGAGCAGACCGGCAGCCCAGTGGTAGGCCAGCTTGGACAGGGCGAGGCCGTTCTTGTCCGACTTGTCCTCGAACAGGTTGCGCTTGCCGTCGCCGATGCTCATGTGCATGTGCAGGCCATTGCCCGGGCGGTTCGAGAAGGGCTTGGGCATGAAGGAACAGATCAGGCCCAGTTCGGCGGCGATCTCGGCGGCACCCATCTTGAAGAAGGTGTAGTGGTCGCAGGAGGTCAGCGCGTCGGTGAAGGTGTAGTTGATCTCGAATTGGCCGTTCGCGTCTTCGTGGTCGATCTGATAGACGTCGATGCCGACCGCGCGCAGCGATTCGGACAGGCGCTCAAGGAATGCGCGGGCGCGCGACAGGCCCTTGTAGTCGTAGCAGGGCTTGGACAGCGTGTCGCCCGGGTCGGCCGGCAGGATCTTGCCTTCGACCTTGCGCAGCAGCGAGAACTCCGGCTCCATGCCGGTGAAGAAGGTCCAGCCGCGGGCGGTGATCTGCTCCAGCTGCTTCTTCAGCACGACGCGGGTGTCGTATTCGTGCGGCTTGCCGTGGGTGTGACCGTCACAGGCGATGCGGGCATAGCCCGGCTGCCAGGGCACCAGCGACAGCGTCGAGGCGTCGCCGACGGCCATGTAGTCGGCATCGACATTGGGCGTCATGCCCATGCCCCAGATCGCAAAACCGGCGAAGCCGGCGCCATCCGTGACCACGGTGTTGTAGTGCTCGGCCGGAACCGACTTGGTCTTGGCCGAACCGTGGATATCCACGAACTGCGCGAGGATGTACTTGACCTCGTTTTCCTTCAGGAACTGCTGTGCTTCGCTGGGTGACATCACATTCCCTCCCTGTCCAAACGGCTCTGATCCCACTGATTTGCGTCAGCTTCGATGACGCGCTCTTTGCTTGTTATTGCTGTGCAACCCGCCCCAGTGCATCGAGGCCGACTGCTCCACCTCCGAGATCCGCAGCCACCTCGACCAGCGTGGCCCACAGATAGCCGCCGTAAGTGCCGTCGCACCACAGGCGGAAATACGTACCGTCGGCGCCGTCGAGCGCGATCGCGGTGACGCCGACGCCGACCATCGAGGTCATCACCAGCGGCTGCGCGCTCGGCGACAGGCTGGCGAAGTCGAAGGCGCAGGTCTGGCGCGTCAGTTCGATCGCGTTGCGACCGGTGATCACCAGCGCCGCGTCATAGCGCGGCACCGGATAGACGCCCGCACCCGGCGCGGTGGCGAGCATCGTGGCGGCGTGACTGCCGCCGGCGACGTCCTCGACCAGGAACTCGGTATTGCCCATGCGCAGCACCAGCGTGCCGTCGTCCATGCGCAGATAGCTGTTCGGGCGTTCCGGCGTGGCGATGCCGAGCGCGTTGAGCCAGGCGGCAGCGCCCGGTCCCTTGACGCCGGCACGGCGGCGGAACGACAGGTCGCCGATGCCGGCCAGCGGCACGCGTGCCGCGTCGGCCGAACCGTAGGCGGCGACGCTCTGCATCGTCTCGACCTGGGTCCACTTCGCCGCGTGCGGCGCCTGTTCGTCGAACAGCGGACTGATGCGAGTAGGGGCGAAGGGGGCGTTCATTCGATTTCCTTCTGGCGTTCGTCTTTCGGGTCGAAGAAGGGCGTGCTGCAGACCTCGGCCGCGACCATGCTGCCGTCGGTGATGCGGATCGAGAACGGCGTACCCGGCTCGGTCATGCTGGGCAGCACGAAGGCCAGACCGATGTAGCGACCGACGTGCGGGCTCCACGAAATGCTGGTCACGCGGCCGGCGATGTCACCGTTCTCGATGATCAGGTGGCATTCCTTGGGCACTTCGCCGCTGTAGTTCTCGGCCAGGCGGAAGCCAACCAGCTTGCGCTTGAGCGGCATCTTCTTGACGATCTGCAGCGAGCGCTTGCCGGTGAAGAAGGGCTTGTCGAGCTTGACCGCCCAGTCCATGCCGACTTCGAACGGGTTGGTCAGACCGTCGGTGTCCTGGCTCACGATCAGGTGGCCCTTTTCCAGGCGCAGCAGACGCTGGGCCTCGACACCGAAGGGGCCGATGCCCGCCGATTCGCCAGCCTTCATCAGCGCGTCCCACAGCGTCGGGCCGTATTCGGCCGGCACGTGGATTTCGTAGCCCCATTCGCCGACGAAGCCGACGCGCATCATGCGCACCGGGATGCCGGCGACGCTGCCGCTACGCACCGCCAGGTAGGGGAAGGCGGCCGACGACAGGTCCATGTCGGTCAGCTGCGCCAGCACCTTGCGCGAGGCCGGGCCGGCGAGGTTCATCGCCGAGTAGGAACCGGTCAGGTTGATCAGGCCGCAGTCCAGCTTCCACTCGATGTTCAGGCGCGACAGTTCGCGATAGACGGTGGCCGCACCCGAGCTGGTGGTCGTGAAGTAGAAGACGTCTTCGGCGATGCGCGCCACCACGCCTTCGTCGCTCAGCACGCCGGACTCGTCGCACATGACGGCATAGCGCGTGGCGCCCACCTTCATGTTGTCGTAGCGGCCGGTGTAGCAGCGGTTCAGGAACTCGGCCGCCTGCGGACCGCGGATTTCCAGCTTGCCCAGCGTGCCGACGTCGATCAGCGCGACGGCGGTGCGTACGCGGCGCGCCTCTTCGCGGATGCAGTCGATGCGCGACTTGCCCTCGACCGCGTAGTACTCCGGACGCTCCCACGCACCGGCCTGCATGAACACCGCTCCGAGCGCGGCGTGACGGCCGTGCAGCGGCGAGTGGCGCTGCGGACTGAAGCCGCGGCCGGCCAGGTGCGACAGCGGCACCGGGTGGAAGAACGGGCGCGCGGTCGTGGTACCGACCTGCTGCGGCGACTTGCCGGTCAGGCGCGCCAGGATGCGCAGCGCCGTCATGTTCGAGTGCTTGCCCTGGCTCGGGCCCATGCCGACGGTCGAGAAGCGCTTCAGCAGCTCGATGTTGTCGTAGCCTTCCTGCACCGCGTTCTCGAAGTCCTTCACTTGCAGGTCTTCGTCGAAGTCGACGAAGTTCTTGCCGTCCGGGTGGGCGACGATGGGCCAGGCGTGCGACGGCGACTCGGTCTCGGCCGGCACGTCGACACTGCCGGCAGTGCCGTGACCGGCGTGCGCGGCGGCGGCCAGACCGGCGCGCTGACCGTCGGCGATGCGCGACTCCAGCTTGAACACGCCATTGACGCGGCCGCAGGCGAACACGCCTTCCGGCAGCTGGTCCGGCACGAACTGCTGCAGCAGTTCGTCAAAGCGCATCTTCGTACCCGCCTGGTACAGCAGGTTGGCGGCCGGCGCCCAGCCGGTGCTCATGGCCAGACCATCACAGGCGATGCGACGCTGCGAACCCGACACCACACGGCCCGAGCCGTCGATGCGGCAGGCGGTGATGCCGGCCAGTTCGCCCTTGCCGTCGGCGTGGGCCTCATACACGGCGTGGCCGGCGAGGATTTCGACGCCCTTGGCGCGCAGTGCGTCGGCCTGCGCCGACGGCGGCACGCTGGCACGCATGTCGAGCACGGCGGCGACGCTGGCGCCGGCAGCGATCAGATCGAGCGCGACGCGGTAACCGTCGGCATTCGCCGCCAGCACCACCGCGTTGCCCGCCGGCTTGACCGCGTAGCGGTAGATCAGGCGCTGCATCGCCGAGCCGTTCATGACGCCCGGCAGGTCGTTGTTGCGGAACACCGCCGGCTGTTCGAAGGCGCCGCTGGCGACGATGACCGCCTTGGCGCGCATCTTCGTCATCCTGTCGGCGTCGATCAGCGGCACCCACTGGTCGGCGTAATAGGCACCTGCGTAGGTGCCTTCGAGCAGGCGGATGTTTGCGTGCGACTTGACGCGGTCAAGGAGCGTACGTGTGTGCTGACGGCGGACAACATCGCCGCCGAGCTGATAGAGGCCGCTGCCACCAGCGCGTGCGTTCTCGTCACAGATCACCACGCGGGCGCCGGCATCAGCGGCCGACAGCGCGGCCGACAGGCCGGACGGACCGGCGCCGATCACCAGTACGTCGCAGAAGTCGTAGCGCTTGGCGGTACGGATGTGCGGCGTCGAGAAGTCGACCACGCCAAGACCGGTGATGCGGCGGAACACGCGCTCCCACATCGGGAACAGGCGCTTGTTGTGGAAGGCCTTGTAATAGAAGCCGACGGGCAGGAAGCGGGCGAACATGCCGAGGTGACGCGCGCGGTCCTTGGCCAGGCCGCCGAAGGTGTTGACCGCGGTCAGGTCCATGCCCTCACGCACGGCGACCACGTCGCCGCGGGTGTTCAGCTTCTGGCCGTCCTGCACCATCACGTTCACGTCGTGATTGGCGGCGGACAGGATGCCGCGCACACGGTGGTACTTGAAGCTGCGGCCCTGGGTGCGCTGACCGGCCGCCCACAGCGCGCTGGCGATGCTGTCGCCGGCGACGCCTTCAAAGGCGCGACCTTCAAAACGGAACCGGACAGTGCGGCTGCGATCGAGCCACTCGTCGGGCATTGCGGGCAGGCGCATCACTTGTCTTCTCCATGCAGATAGGTGCGCAGCACCTTGTCCTTTTCGGTATCACGCTCGGCGATGAACCAGGTGTTCGACGGCGTGTGGCACCACCATTCCTTCTTCACGCCGGGTGCGCCGTTGCGGTTGAACACGTAGTCGGCCCACTGGTCGTCGGTGCAGGTGTCGGCGTCGGGTGCCGGACGGATTTCGCCCCAGTAGGCGAACTCCGAAATCGGACGCGTGCCATTCATCGGACAGGTCATCAGTTTCATGTCGTCGTCTCCGCTCTCTGTTCGGCGCTCAGTGACCCACGCTCGCCGCACCCTTCTCGCCGGTCAGCGAGTAGTTGCGGAAGCGGTCGAGCGAGAAGCCGGTGATCAGTTCGTGCGGCTTGTCATTGACGGCGGTCCAGGCCATGGTCTTGCCGCAGACCGGCGTCGCCTTGAAGCCCCAGGTACCCCAGCCTGAATCGAGGTAGAAACCTTCGACCGGAGTCAGACCCATGATGGGCGCGAAGTCCGGCGTCATGTCGGCCATGCCGGCCCACTGGCGCACCACCTTGGAGTGCGACAGGAAGGGGAACATGTCGAGCAGATGGGCGGCGAGGCCTTCCGGGAAGTCCAGCGTCGAACGCGTCGATTGCACTTCGTACGGGTCGAGCGAGGCACCCATCACCAGTTCGCCGCGGGCGCTCTGACTTACATATATGTGCAGGCTGCCGGACACCAGGATGGTGTCGAGCCAAGGCTTCATCGGCTCGCTCACCATGGCCTGCAGCGGATGCACGAAGATCGGCGTCTTGAAGCCCACCATGTCGGTGATGCGCGGCGTGAAACCGGCGACCGCACAGATGACCTTGTTGGTCGAGATGAAACCTTTGGTGGTGTGTACACCGACCACCTTGCCGCCCTTGACCTCGATGCCGGTCACCGCGGTCTGCTGGTGGATTTCGGCACCGCGCATGTCGGCACCGCGGCCGTAGCCCCAGGCCACCGCATCGTGGCGGGCCACCGCGCCCGGCGCGTGGTACAGCGCGCCCTGGATCGGCGCATGTCCGCCACAGGACAGGTCGATCTGCGGTGTCTGGCGCTTCACCTCTTCCGGGCCGACCACTTCGGACGCGATGCCATAGTGCTTGTTCACCTCTGCGCGCCAGCGCATCGTGCGCATCGCGGAGTCGGTGTGGGCCAGCGTGAAGTGGCCGCGCGTCGAGTAGAAGAGGTTGAGATCGAACTCGGTCGACAGGTCCTGCCACAGCTGGACCGACTTGTCGTAGAACTTGACGCCTTCGGGCGTCAGGTAGTTCGAGCGGATGATGGTGGTGTTGCGGCCGGTGTTGCCGCCACCGATGTAGCCCTTTTCGAGCACCGCCACATTGGTGATGCCGTGATCACGGGCGAGGTAGTAGGCGCTGGAGAGGCCGTGGCCACCCCCGCCGATGATCACCACGTCGTACGAGGGCTTGAGCTTGTCGTGAGCCGTAAACATCCGGGGTTCCGGATGGGACTTCGACAGACCGAATCGCAATAGGCGCCAGGGCATGTGCTTTCCTGTAGTCCAGACTGAAAGGGTGTCGCTTCTGCTGCAATGCAGCGTGTTTCGGGTGAAGCAACTTTTTTTCGAATCATGAACCTTTTTGTATCCAAGTCAACTTAAATTCTTCTTATGAAACCCCGCGTGTAAGATAACGGTCACAAGAGACAGGTAGAGGCCCAGTCTGGAGGCGGAAAAGCAATGAGCACACAAGACGGCGTCATGGAAGGCGAACTGGAGCGCTACCTCGGAAACACCATCCGGGAGCTGCGCCGGGCGCACGGCCTGACGATTGCCGATATTTCGGAGCGCGCCGACATCAGCCGCGGCATGCTGTCGCGCATCGAGAACGGTCAGACCGCGACCAGCCTCGACGCGCTGTCACGCATCGCGCGTGCGCTCGGCGTGTCGCTGTCGGCGCTGTTCAAGAACTACGAGACGGAGGGCGGCGGCGCGCAGCTGATCAAGGCCGGCGAGAGCATGGAAGTGGCCCGGCGCGGTACGCGCAGCGGTCATACCTACCACCTGCTGTCCTACCACCAGGGCCCGACCAAGCTGTTCGAGCCTTTCCTGATCACGATCGAGCAGGAAAGCGAAACCTTCCCGGTGTTCGAACACCCGGGAACGGAATTCATCTACATGCTGGAAGGCCGCATCGAGTACCGCCACGGCAAGACGGTGTACGACCTGCAGCCGGGCGACGCGCTCACCTTTGACGGCAACGTGCCGCACGGCCCGGAAAAGCTGACCCAGGTGCCCATCCGCTTCCTGTCGATCACGATCTACCCGGAAGCGGGGCATGAGTGAGTGTTTTGGGGCTGGGGGGCTAGGGTCTGGAGGCTAGGGGTCAGGGGCTGGAGAGCGCCCTGACCAGCCCCTCTGAGCTCAGGCGACGATTTCTCTTGACGTGATGGTGTAGCTGAAGCCGGTGGGGTCGAGGCTGTCCAGGCGGCCGGCGGCGGTTTCGCCTTGCGGGTACATCAGGAAGGGCACGGCGGCGCCGTTCGACCCCGGCAGTGCGATGTCGTGCGCGACGTTGTAGGCCAGCCAGTTCATCTCCCACGCGCCGAACAGCTTGTTCCGCGCAGCGACGACGACGTCGTCCTTCAGCGTCAGCCCGGGGCGCTCTTCCAGCACCACCTTGCGTACATCGGCCGGATCGACCGGCACCCAGCCGTAAGCGGCCAGCCACACCTCGGCGCGGCAGTGCTGCGCCTTCGTGATGTCACCGCTCTTGCCCAGGCTCTTGTAGCCGAACTTCGAATCCGCAACGCGAATGCCATAGACATCGCGCGCCGGCAGTCCGACCGAGCGGGCGAGGCCGACGAACAATGCATTCAGGTCGGCGCACTTGCCCGACAGGTTGCCGCTTTCCAGCATGCTGCGGATATCACCCAGGCCGCAACCGCGCGTCTTCGGATTGCGCTCGGTGTTGTCGCAGATCCACTCGTACAGCGCACGGGCGCGATCAGTGTCGGTCTTCGCGCCGCGCGTTGCCTTCTGCGCGGTATCGAGCACGATGCCGTCGGTCGGCAGCAGTTCGGTCGGCTGCGTGAACAGGCGCCGCTCGGCGGCGTCGAGCGGCGGCACGGCATTCGACGCAGCGAAATCGATCGCGCGGTCGCGGGTGGCGAAGCGACTGACCACCTCGATTTCCGGCGCCGCCTGCCCGGCATTCCACTGCGCGACCAGCATGCGCGCGCCATACACCGAATCCTCTGCCACACCGGCGCGCGCGGCATTGCCGTTCCACTCGTTGCCCAGCGTGCGGATCCAGTCGTCGTTGTTCAGCGACGGCAGCGGAATCCATACCGTCACCGCCTGATCGCTGGCCACCGGCGTCACCCGGGTCACCACCTCGTAGGTGCGCCAGCCACTTGCCGGCGACGGATCGAAGGCGGCCGGGGCGGCGCGCAACGCGCCGGGCAGTGAGGCCGACAGGCCGGCCAGCGCACTGGCGTGAATGAAACGACGACGATCCATGGACATTCTCCAGACGAAATTCAATCAGCGCATCAGGCGCTGCAGCTGTTCGCGCACAGCCGATGCGTCCCAGTCGACCACGCCCTGCGCCCGCGCCACCACGCGATGCCGGCGGTCGAGCACCACGGTGTAGGGCAGCAGACGCACGCCCCACGCCTTGCTGATGCGCTGCTCGCGGTCGAACAGCAGCGGCAGTGCGACACCGGCCTGATCGAGGAAGCGGCGCGCATCGGCGTCGCGGTCGGCGACGGCAATGGTCAGCACCACGACACCGCTGTCGGCGAGCGCCTGCAGCGCCGGCATTTCCTCGCGACAGGGTTCGCACCACGACGCCCAGAAATTCACCAGCACCGGACGACCGGCGTAAGACGCGAGCCGCGTGGCAAGGTTCGCGTCGCCGCCCTGGGGCAGCGCCGTCGGCTCGACCGGCGTCAAGGCGGCCGCACAGAGCGGCGCCGAGCACAGCGCCAGCAGGCAGGCCGCCAGACGACCGGCACGCAGAACGGACCGAAACATGTGCGCACGAAGGGTGTGTCGAAGCGCGCAGTGTAGTGGCAGCGGCTCCGCATTTCATCCGCTCGGGGAGCAGGGCCACTGTCACGCCGCTGTCACCACCCCGTCACCGGCCTGCATTGGGCCGCGATGACACTGTCCACATGCGTCGCGACGATCCCCGCACCGACATCGCCTTCACCGTCGAACGCCTGCAGGCGGCGGACGAGGCATTGCGCATTGCCGTCGTGACCGAGACCTGGCCGCCCGAGGTCAATGGCGTGGCGATGAGTCTGAAGCGCATGGTGGACGGCCTGCTCGCGCGCGGTCACCGGGTGCAGCTGATCCGGCCGAAGCAGCACGCGACCGATGCGCCGCTGCGCGACGGCCCGTTGCGCGAGGTGCTGGCGCGCGGCGTGCCGATCCCGAAGTACGGCAGCCTGCGCGTCGGCCTGCCGGCCAAGCAGAAGCTCGCCCGCCTGTGGACCCTGGAGCGTCCCGACCTGGTGCACCTGGTCACCGAAGGCCCGCTCGGCTGGTCGGCGATGGCGGCGGCACGCAAGCTCAAGCTGCCGGTGACCAGCGATTTCCGCACCAATTTCGACGCCTACAGCGCGCACTACGGCATCCGCTGGCTGAAGCGCCCGATCGCCGCCTACCTGCGCCGCTTCCACAACCTCGGCCACGCCACCTTCGTGCCGACGCAGGCGCTGCAGGCGCAGCTGACCGACTGCGGCTACCGCAATATCGAAGTCGTGTCGCGCGGCGTCGACACCGCGCTGTTCTCGCCGTCGCGTCGCAGCAAGGCGCTGCGCGCTGCGTGGGGAGCCGGCGCCGACGATCTGGTGGTCGCCTTCGTCAGCCGCCTGGCGCCGGAAAAGAACCTCGACCTGGTCGCCCGCGCGTTCGAAGCGCTGCGCCGCGAGCGGCCGGACGCACGCATGCTGTGGGTCGGCGACGGCCCGGCGCGCGAAACGCTGGCGCAGCAGTATCCGCACCACCTGTTCGCCGGCATGCGCAGCGGCGAGGATCTGGCCACTCACTACGCCAGCGCCGACCTGTTCCTGTTCGGCAGCCTGACCGAAACCTTTGGCAACGTGCTGACCGAAGCGCTGGCCAGCGGCCTGCCGGTGGTGAGCTACGCCCAGGCGGCCGCAGCCGAACTGATAGAACCCGGCCGCAACGGCTTGCTGGCGCCGCCGGGCGACGAAGCGGCCTTCATCGAACAGACCCTGCGCGCCGGCCGCGACAACGCGCTGCGCGAGGCGATGGCGACCGGCGCACGACGCAGCGTCGAGCAGCTGGACTGGAACAGCGTCGCGGACACCTTCGCCCGCCGGCTGCGCAACGCCGTCAGCAGTGCCGAAACCCTGCGCCGGGCACGCGACGACGCCTTCTGAAGGCCTGCCGGTGCCGCTCCGGGCGCCGTATACTCGCGGTTTTCCCGCTACCGGCACGCCCTCCATGTCCGTCCTCATCTGCGGCTCCATCGCCTACGACAACATCATGGTCTTTCCGGACCGCTTCAAGCACCACATCCTGCCGGACCAGATCCACATCCTGAACGTGTCCTTCCTGGTGCCGGACATGCGGCGCGAGTTCGGCGGCTGCGCCGGCAACATCGCCTACAACCTGAAGCTGCTCGGCGGCGAACCGCTGATGATGGCCACCGTCGGTCAGGACGCCGGCCCCTATTTCGAGCGCTTCGCCGCACTCGGCATCCCGGTCACCCACGTGCGCCGCATCGACGATGCTTTCACCGCGCAGTGCTTCATCACCACCGATCTCGACGACAACCAGATCACCGCCTTCCATCCGGGCGCGATGAGCTTTTCGCACGAGAACCGGGTCGGCGACGCGCAGGGCGTGAAACTGGGCATCGTCGCGCCCGACGGCCGCGACGGCATGCTGACGCACGCGCAGCAGTTCGCCGACGCGGGCATCCCCTTCGTGTTCGATCCGGGTCAGGGCATGCCGATGTTCAACGGCGACGACCTGCTGCATTTCCTCGAACTGGCGACCTGGTGCACTGTCAATGATTACGAGGCGCGCATGCTGTGCGACCGCACCGGCCTCAGCGAAGCGCAGATCGCCGAGCGCGTCGACGCGCTGATCGTCACCCGCGGCGGCGAAGGTTCGCGCGTCTATCACGGCGGCTCGGTGACCGAAGTGGCCTGCGTGCCGGCCGACGAATTGCTCGACCCGACCGGCTGCGGCGACGCCTACCGTGGCGGCCTGCTGTACGGCCTGTCGCGCGGCGCCGACGTCGTGTCGTCGGCCCGTCTGGCGTCGGTTATGGGAGCGATCAAGATCGCCAGCCGCGGCGGTCAGAACCATGCGCCGACGCGCACCGAGATCGAGCATCGCTTCCGCGCCACCTTTGGCAGTGCGCTCGATTTCTGAACGAGAGCACGGAAACAACTGCTCACGATTGCAGCATCGCCGGTTCATTGCCGGCGCGTTAAATGGGATGGTTTGCTGGCAACGTGCCGGCAGCAATCCGACGGAGAGATGAAATGAATCGCTTGGCGCTTACCGCGCTGATGATGGCCGGCCTGGTGCTGGCCGGTTGCCAGTCCAGCCTGTCCGGTGACACCTATTCGCGCGATCAGGCGCGGCGCGAAATGTCGGTACGCATGGGTACGGTAGAAGCCGTGCGCGCGGTCACCATCGAAGGCACCAAGTCACACGTCGGCACCGCCAGCGGTGCCGCCATCGGCGGTCTGGCCGGTGGGCGCGGTTCGACCGCAGGCGCCATCGCCGGCGCAGTGGTCGGCGGCGTCGCCGGTGCATTGATCGAGGAAGGCGCAACCCGCCGCTCCGGTCAGGAAATCACGATACGTCTGGACAGCGGCAACGTGATCGCCGTGGTGCAGGAAGGCGACGAGAAGTTCAACCCGGGCGACCGCGTGAAACTGGTCGGCTCCAGCGGCAATACGCGGGTCAGCCGTTACTGATGCCGGTCTGCGTGTGCGGCAGCGGCCGCGCGGCGGACGCCTGCTGCGCGCGCTTCCATGCCGGTGAACCGGCACCGACACCGGAGGCGCTGATGCGCTCGCGCTACAGCGCCTTCGTACTCGATCTGCGCGACTACCTGCTGGCCACCTGGCACCCGACGACGCGCCCCGCTGCGTTGCCGCCGCCCGAGCCTGGCCTGAAATGGCTCGGGCTGGAGGTGAAGCGCAGCGCGCTGCAGGACGCCGATCACGGCACGGTCGAATTCGTCGCCCGCAGCAAGCTGGGCGGACGGGCGCACCGCCTGCACGAAAACAGCCGTTTCGTGCGGGAGAACGGGCGCTGGCACTACGTCGATGGAGATTTCGTGCGCTGAACGCGACGGACGGGCTGTGATTCCATAATCAGGGGCCAGCGCTGCCGTCCTCCTGAAAACCCGACGATCCTGCGCACCTGGGGGAGCGGCCTTCCGACCGCAACCGCGCCTGTCATCGTCGGCAACACAGGTTTGCGCACTGTCGCGGTCGGAAGACCGCTTCTACAGGGCTCACTGAGCAGAAGACCGCCCGAAACGGCTCAGTAATCGTCGTCGTTCGCGACCTCGTCCTCTTCATCTTCCTCGTACTCGTCGTCCGCCTCTTCGGCGACGCGGGCTTCGAGGAAGGCCTTGAAATCGTCCGGGTCACAGAACTCGTCGATGAAATCGGCGAGTACGCTGACCACCATGTCGGGGTCCCAGTCGCACTGGTCGGCGGCGTCGTGGATCAGCTTTTCGGTGCTCATTGTCTTTCTCCCGAAGGAACACTGACGAGGGTGAGAACGGCTTTTGCAGCCTAGCACAGGCTCATTGCTTCGCCACCGTATCGGCATTCTGGCCGAACAGCAGCTTGCGCGACTGCTCGTCCACGACCGGCTTGTCGCTGACCTGGGCGCCACGTTCGTAGGCGCGCACGGTGGCAGTGCGGGCGCGTATCGATTCGAACCAGCGCTTCAGGTGCGGAAAATCGTCCAGATCCATCTGCTGGCGCTTGTGCGGCACCACCCACGGGTAACTCGCCATATCGGCGATCGTGTAGTCGTCGCCGGCGATGAAGGCGCAGTCCGCCAGATGCTTGTTCAGCACGCCGTACAGGCGGCCTGTTTCATCGACATAGCGCTTGATCGCGTAGGCGATCGCCTCCGGCGCGTACTGGACAAAATGGTGATTCTGCCCGGCCATCGGCCCGAGGCCGCCGACCTGCCAGAACAGCCATTCGAGCGCCTGCACGCGGGCACGCAGATCGGCCGGCAGGAACTTGCCCGTCTTTTCCGCGAGATACAGCAGGATGGCGCCCGACTCGAACACCGACAGCGGCGCCCCGCCGTCGGCCGGCGCGTGATCGACGATGGCAGGCATGCGGTTGTTCGGCGAGATGGCCAGGAATTCCGGGCGGAACTGCTCGCCGGCGCCGATATTGACCGGCATGATGCGGTGCTCGACGTTCGCTTCTTCGAGGAACATCAATACCTTGTAACCGTTCGGGGTCGGCCAGAAATGAAGATCGATCACGATGCGCTGCCTCGGAATGAATGCCGTCGCGTCCAGCCTAACCCGCCGCCGCGGTTTCTGTCTGCCCGAGCTGTAAGCCGCCGTGTCGGATGGCGCACCGCCGCCACGTACAATGTCGCTTTCTCGCAACTGCCTCGCCCATGCTCCAGCACGCCATCATCCCGGTCACCCCGTTCGCCCAGAACTGCACCCTGCTGTGGTGCGACGAAACGATGAAGGGCGCCGTCGTCGACCCGGGCGGCGATCTCGACCGCGTGCTGGCCGAGGTGCAGCGCCACGGCATCACGCTGGAAAAGATTCTGGTCACCCACGGCCACCTCGACCACGCCGGCGCCACGCAGGACCTGGCGGAACAGTTCGGGCTGCCGATCGAAGGCCCGCATCCGGACGACAAGTTCTGGATTGACGGCTTCCCGGTGCAGGCGCAGATGTTCGGCTTTCCGCCCTGTCGCCCCTTCGTGCCGACCCGCTGGCTGGCCGACGGCGACACCGTGACCGTGGGCAAGGTGACGCTGGACGTGGTGCACTGCCCCGGCCACACGCCGGGCCACGTGGTGTTCGTCGACCGCGCCGGCCGTCTGGCCCAGGTCGGCGACGTGCTGTTCGCCGGCTCGATCGGCCGCACCGATTTTCCGCGCGGCAACCACGGCGACCTGATCCGTTCCATCCGCGAAAAACTGTTCCCGCTCGGTGACGACATCCGCTTCATCCCCGGCCACGGCCCGATGTCCACCTTCGGCGAGGAACGCAAGTACAACCCCTACGTGGGCGGAAACCACTGATATGCAACTCGAACGCATCCTGCAGAGCCAGGGCTTCGGCACCCGTCGCGAATGCCGCGCGCTGGTGCGCCTCGAACGCGTCACCGTCGGTGGTGAAATGATCGACGACCCCTTCGTCGAACTCGACCCAGAGGGCCTGGAATTCACCGTGAACGGCCAGCCCTGGCGCTATCACGAAAAGGCCTACGTGATGCTGCACAAGCCGGCCGGCTACGAATGCTCGCAGAAGCCCAAGCACCACCCGGCGGTGTTCACGCTGCTGCCGTCGCCACTGGTGATGCGCGCAGTGCAGTGCGTCGGCCGGCTCGACGAGGACACCACCGGCCTCTTGCTGCTGACCGACGACGGCCAGTTCATTCACAAGCTCACCTCGCCCAAGCACGGCGTGCTGAAGCGCTATGTCGCGACCACCAAGCACCCGGTCGACGACGGCCAGCTCGCCGCACTGCGCGGTGGCGTCGAACTGAACGACGCGCCCGGCGTATCGGTGGCCGCGCACGCGGTCGAACAGATCGCTGCGAACCAGCTGTCGATCACGATAGGCGAAGGCAAGTACCACCAGGTCAAGCGCATGGTGGCCGCCGCCGGCAACCGCTGCGAGGCGCTGCACCGGGTCGCGGTCGGCAAGCTCGAACTGCCGGCCGATCTGGCGCCGGGCGAGTGGCGCTGGATCGACCCGTCGGAGGTGTAAGCGCATGGCCATCCAGACCGATTCCCTGCCCAGCGGCCCGCGCATCGTGTCGGCAGCACCCGCCGGCCCGCAGGAAGACGCACTGGAGCGCGCGCTGCGGCCGAAGCGACTCGACGAATACATCGGCCAGCAGAAGATCCGCGACCAGCTCGACATTTTCGTCGCCGCCGCCCGCGGTCGCAGCGAGCCGCTGGACCACGTGCTGCTGTTCGGCCCGCCGGGCCTGGGCAAGACCACGCTGGCCCACATCGTTGCCGCGGAAATGGGCGTCAATCTGCGCCAGACCTCGGGCCCGGTGCTGGAGCGCGCCGGCGACCTGGCGGCGATACTGAGCAACCTCGAACCGAACGACGTGCTGTTCATCGACGAGATCCACCGCCTTAGCCCGGTGGTGGAGGAAATCCTCTACCCGGCGCTGGAGGATTTCCAGATCGACATCATGATCGGCGAAGGCCCGGCGGCGCGCTCGATCAAGCTCGACCTGCCGCCGTTCACACTGGTCGGCGCCACCACGCGCGCCGGCATGCTCACCAATCCGCTGCGCGACCGTTTCGGCATCGTCGCCCGGCTGGAATTCTATTCGGCCGACGAGCTGGCTCTCATCGTGCGCCGCTCGGCGCGCCTGCTCGACTGCGCGATCGACGACGCCGGCAGTCTGGAAATCGCGCGCCGCTCGCGCGGCACGCCGCGCATCGCCAACCGCCTGCTGCGCCGCTGTCGCGACTACGCGCAGGTGAAAGCCGACGGCACCATCACACGCGAAGTGGCCGACGCCGCACTGCTGATGCTGGACGTGGACAGCGTCGGCCTCGACCTGATGGACCGCAAGCTGCTCGAAGCGGTGATCGACAAGTTCGACGGCGGCCCGGTCGGCGTGGACAACCTCGCCGCCGCCATCGGCGAATCGCGCGACACCATCGAGGACGTGCTGGAGCCCTACCTGATCCAGCAGGGCTATCTGCAGCGCACGCCGCGCGGCCGCATCGCCACCGCCGCCATCTATCGGCACTTCGGTTTCAATGCGCCCGGCCCGGCCATCGCCTCGCTTTGGGACGAAAAACCGGAAGGCTGACGTGCGCGATCAGCGCTCGCCGTCGGTCGTGCGGCGGCGCATTTCGTCTAGTGCGGAATCGAAGCGCGCGTCGCCGGCGCGGATGTTCTCGATGTAGACCTCCCACGCCTCGACGCCCTGGCGGGCAGCGATCAGCTCGCCCGGCCGCAGCGCGAACGCGCGGTCCTCGGCACGCGTGCGCAGCTTGGGCGGCGTAAACAGCACCAGCATCTCTCCGCGCGCAAAAATGTCCTTCGCCAGCGCAACGCGGCGCGACGCGGCGGCCGGGCCGATCGAACCGTTGGGCGTGGTGACGCGGCCAGTCAGTGAATCGACGCCGGTGTAGAGCGCCGGATCGCGCGGGTTCTGGCCGGCCTCGACCAGATCGTCGATCTGCGCCATCACCTCGTCACGCCGCTGCGGCTCTTCGAGCAGCAGCGGGAATACCGCGGCGTTGAGACGTTTCGCGTAATCCTCGAAATTCAGCTTCACCCGCATCGCCACCGCCTCGTCCGTCACGTTGCGACCGAGCGCATCGAACGCCTGGACCGCACGCCCCACCTCCTCGATGGCCACCCGGGCCAGCAACGCGGCGCGCGCGTGGTGATGGTGACGCAGCAGCAGCGGCGCTTCGTGCAACAGCTGGCGTGCGTTGTCGATGGCCACGTCGCGGATGGTGCGCAGCAGACGCGAACTGAGGGGAACGCTGGAGAAGGATGCGGACGACACGGCAGGACTCCGGTTACGCGGAACGGGCAGGGGCGCGACACACCACCCCCTGGAAAAAGCATACGCAGCGCAGCACGGCACGTCCAGCGGGCAGAAGTCGCGCGTGCGCAACGTGTCACCGGGATGCGGATGCGAGCGCAGCGTACCCGCCCCGACGGCGCGGTGTTCAGCCAGACAGGAATCGCGGCTGGCGGCTATGACCCCGTCGCGGATGGATCCGGCAGCTGGGGAGACAGCGGTATCGTCAGCGTCACCTGCAGGCCGCGATCGCGGGCGCCACTTGCCAGATCGATGCGACCGCCATGCGCCTGAACGATCTCGCGCGCGATCGCAAGGCCGAGGCCGCTGCCCTCGGCACGGGCGGCGGTGCCGCGGCGGAAGCGCTCGAACACCTGCGCCCGCTCGACAACGGAAATGCCCGGACCGCTGTCGCTGACGCTGAGCAGGAGATGGTCGTCATTCGCCTGTGCGTGGATGACGACTTCGCCCGGCGATCGCGTGTAGCGGATCGCGTTGTCCACGATATTGGCGAGCATTTCCGGCAGCAGCACGCCATCGCCCCGCAGCGCAGGCAGTCCGGGTTCGATGTCGACGCTCACATCGATACGCCGCGCCAGCGCCGCCGGAATCAGCGCGGCCACCACGTCCTCGACCATCGTGCTCACGACGACCGGCGCACGGGCCAGCGACGCGCCGGCCTCCGCCCTGCTCAGGCTGAGCAACTGGTTGGCCAGCCGCGCAAGCCGTGCGCAGGCGGCATCCATGTCACGCAGCAGGCGTTCGCGCTCCGGCCCCTCGGCGGTACGCAGTACGAGCTCGACCTGGGTGCGCAGCACCGTGATCGGCGTGCGCAGCTGATGGGTCGCATCGGCCATGAAGCGCTTCTGCGCATCCAGCGTATGTCCAAGCCGCTCCATCAGCTGATTGATCACATGCACCTGCTCGAACACCTCGGCTGGCAGCCCCTGCTCGTCGATCGGGCCCATGTCCGCATGGTTGCGACGGGCGATCGCTGCACTGACCTGCTGCAGTGGCGCGATACCGCGCCCGACCCCGTACCAGAGGAAGAGCGCAAGTCCGGTCACGAAAACAGCCTGCGGCGCCAGCATGTAGGTCATCACCTCCTGCGCCATCAATTCACGCTTGTTCAGCGTCTCGGCCACACGCACCAGCAGGTCATGGTCCCGCACTTCGCCACGGGTGACGAACTCGGCCAGCCGCACGCGCCGGCCATCGACTGTGCCGTCGTAAAGGTGCGCATCGCCATCGACTTCGATGTCCGCTGCCGGCAGCGCACGATTGCCGGCCCAGACGCGGCCGCTGCGGTCGGTGACGCTGAAATAGACTGTATCGATCTCGTCGAACTCCAGCATCCGACGCGCTGCGGGCGGCAGATCGACGGCAAGGCCTGCACCGTCCGGGACCACCTGACCGGCGAGCGTCCTGGCCGAATCCTCCAGCGCGCGGTCGTGCGCCAGATTGGCAAAGTGCAGCACCACGCCGTGTGTCGCCCACACCCACAACACGGTGAGCGCCAGTATCGGCGGCAGCAGCCAGCGCAGCAGGCCTCGTCTGAGCGTGGCACGCTCAGTGCGCATCGGGTTTCTCCAGCAGGTAGCCGAGACCGTGCAATGTGCGGATGCGGATGCCGAAGGGCTCCAGCTTTCGACGCAGTCGATGGACGTACACCTCGATCGCGTTATGGCCCAGTTCGCTGCCCCAATCGCCCAGCGTGTGGGCCAGTCGGGACTTGATCACCGCCTCGCCCGGTCGCTGCATCAGCGCGTCGAGCAGCGAGGCTTCGCGTGCCGACAGTTCCAGCGCACGACCGCCGATATGCGCCTGCCGGGTGAGAGGATCGAATTCGAGCGGGCCGTGCGACAGACGCGCCGGCCCCACGCCCGCTCGCCGGATCAGAGCGGCTACGCGCGCCTCCAGTTCGGGCAGCGCGAACGGCTTGGTCAGATAGTCGTCGGCGCCCTGGCGCAAGCCGAGCACGCGCTGGTCGAGGCTGTCGCGCGCGGTCAGCACCAGAACCGGCGTGCGGTCGCCGCGCTGCCTCAGTTGCTGCAGCAGCTGCATGCCGTCGGTATCGGGCAGGCCGAGATCGAGCACCACCATGGCATAGTGGCCGCACAGCAGGGCGCCGTCGGCGCTCCGTCCGTCCCCGACCGCATCGACGCCATAGCCAGCACCTCGCAATGCGTGCGTAAGTGTCTTGCGCAGCGCGTCGTCGTCCTCAACCAGAAGTAATCGCATCGTTGAATCCGTGTATCAGAAGCGGCAGGGCGCGGCACTGCATGAAAGAACTTTGTAAGGCCCCGGCAGCTAGCCTGCCGCGCTTTCTTCACGTTCAGCCGCAGCCGCTTTGACCCGCTTTCACGAAATCGTTGCAGGGGCCGCCCGCGTGGGCGTCCTGTTGCTGCTCGCGCTGGCGCCGATCGTCTGCACCGCGGACAGTGCGCTCGATCTGCGCACCGCGCTGCGCCTTGCGCGCGACGCCGAGCTGCAGAGCGCGCTCGACGCGGCATCGCTCGCGGCTGTCGAAGCGGACCGACGCAGCGCCAGCGCCCACCCCAATCCGGTCATCAGCTATGGCCGGCTGCGACCCGGCCGAGCGAGCACCATGTTCGACGGCTCCCGTCAGCAGGACGTGGCGATCGAGCAACCGCTGCTGCTGGGCGGACAGCGACGTGCGCGCATGGATGCGGCCGAGCGCGCGGTCGATGCGGCGCGCGCTCGCGTGGCGGTGTCACGGATGACGCGCGCCGCCGACGCCGCACTCGCCTTCGTGTCGCTGCAGGCGGCCCAGTCACGGCAGGCCGCCGCGACCGCCGGGCTGAACCGGCTGGAGGACATCGTCGCCAGTGTGAGCATGAACCCCGCCGCGCACCCGTACGCCGAACAGCGGCTGGCCTTCGAACGCGCCGACTGGCGCGCCGCCCTGTCCGCCGCCGACGCCGAACTGGCCGCCGCCAGGCAGCGTCTGGCCGACATGCTCGACATCGCCGACTGGCGCACCCTGGTGGTCGTCCCGCTGAACCCGCTCGACCTGGTCGCTACGAACGGCGAACGCAGCGGCGAACGCAGCGACCATCTGGCGCTGCATGCCGCGCGGCTGGAGGAGACCGCCGCCGAGGCGGCAGGGCGCGCGGCGCGCGCCGAACGCTTCCCGCAGGTTTCGCTCGGCCTCATCCGCAGCTGGACCAGCGAGCCCTACGGTATCGCCGACGGGGTCAGCGTGTCGGTCGAACTGCCACTGTTCGACCGCCGCGACGGCGCCGTGGATCGCGCCGACGCACTGGCTGCCGGCGCGCGGCTGCAGCGCCAGCTGCTGGAAGCCGAAATCGACCTCGATGCCCGCCGCAACCAGATCGAGGTGGCGATGCGCAGTGACGCGCTGGCCGCCTTCGATGCCGAGGTCGGACCGCGCCTGCAGGCGCTGCTGCGGCTGGCTGGCGACGCCTACCGGAACGACAGTGCCGGGCCCGCCGACCTGATAGACGCCCTGCGCGCGCAGCAACGCGCAACCCTGCGCCGGATCGAGCTCGAGGAAGGATTGCTGCGCGCCCAGATACGGCTGTTGCTGGCACGCAGCGAACTTCCGGGCCTGCTCGACTGATCGGCCCTCAGCCCAGCGCGCGCTCGATGAAATGGCGCGGCACGCGCGTCTTCGGCACGCGACCGCCGAACCAGGCGCGCACATCCTCGTCCAGGCCGATGCCGTGCATGTAGTTGTACAGCGCCTTGTTCAGCGCCGCGCCCATCGCGTCATGGTCGGTGCCGACCGGGTCGATGAAGCCGACGTCGTTCTTCGCGAAGGTGACCGGCGGCAGCGGCAGCAGCTGTACGCCGTAGTCCTCCGGGTGCATGCCGACCGGCGAATGCACGGTACAGGCGAAGCGGTGGAAGAAGCCGCTCTGGATGCAGCCGTGCTCGAACAGCTGACGCACGTATTCGAGCGCATCGACCGTGTCCTGCACCGTCTGCGTCGGGAAGCCGTACATCAGGTAGGCGTGCACCAGAATGCCTGCGTCGGCGAAGCCGCGCGTGACGCGCGCCACCTGCTCGACCGATACGCCCTTCTTCATCAGCTGCAGCAGCCGGTCGCTTGCCACTTCCAGTCCGCCCGAGATGGCGATGCAGCCGCTGTCGGCCAGTTCAAGGCACAGCTCCGGCGTGAACGACTTCTCGAAGCGGATATTGCCCCACCATGAAATGCTGACGTCGCGCCGCTTCAGTTCGGCGGCGAAGGCGCGCAGCGATTTGGGCGGCGCCGCCTCGTCGACCAGATGGAAACCGCTCTGCCCGGTCTCGGCGATGATGGCTTCGACGCGATCGACCAGCGTGCTCGCACTGGCCGCGTCGTAGCGCGAAATGTAGTCGAGGCTCACGTCGCAGAAACTGCACTTCTTCCAGTAGCAGCCGTGCGCCACCGTGAGCTTGTTCCAGCGCCCGTCCGACCACAGCCGGTGCATCGGGTTGAGCATGTCGAGCAGCGACAGGTAGCGGTCCAGCGGCAGACCGGCCCAGGTCGGCGTGCCGACCTCGTCGAACGGAATGTCCGGCTCGACGAAGTTCACATACTTCACCGCGCCGCCGCCCCCCTCCCTTTCACGCAGGAAGGTGCGCACCAGCCGTTGTCGGGAGCGGCCACCGGCGAGGTGGTCGAGCAGCGCCAGCAGCGGCCGCTCGCCGGCGTCCAGCGTCACGTAATCGAAGAAGTCGAACACGCGCGGCTCGCCCAGTTCGCGCAGTTCGGTGTTGACGAAGCCGCCGCCGAGCACGGTGACGATGGACGGATCGACCGCCCGTATCGTCTGCGCGATGCGGAACGCCGCGTACACCGCGCCGGGAAAGGGCACCGACAGCAGCACCACCCGCGGCGCATGGCGCGCCAGCGCTTCGCGCGTCAGCCGGTCGAGCGCGCGGTCGACCAGGGTGGGCGCGGCGGCCAGCGCCTGCGCCAGCGGATCGAAGCTGGGCTGGCTCTGCGCCAGCGACTCGGCGTAGCGGACGAATTCGAAGCGCGGGTCCACTGCTTCGCGTATCGCATCGGCCACGTCGTTCAGGTAGAGCGTCGCGAAATGGCGCGCACGGTCCTGCACGCCCAGCGCACCGAAGGCCCAGGCCAGCGGATCGCCGCCGTCCGGGTCGATGTAGGCCTCCAGCGATTCGAAGCGCGGCCCCTCGGGCAGAAAGCCGCGCGACACGATGCGGTGCGCCAGCGTCGGATCGCGCCCCTGCAGGAAGGCGAGCACCGGCGCCATCGTCGCCGCGTAGCGCGCATGCTGCGCCGCGAAACTGGCGGCGGCGCGCGGGCGCCTCTTCTGCGGCAGCGCGTCGCAGGCCTCGCGCAGTGCGGCCAGACCGTTGCGCGACAGCAGGTCCAGCACCAGCGCCAGCGCCAGATCCTCCTGCACCGCATCGACGCCGCGCGACCGCAGGAAGCCGGTCAGGTAGGCGGTGGACGGATAGGGCGTGTTCAGCTGCGTCATCGGCGGGATGACGGACAGCACACGGGGCGACGGGATCGAGGAAGCGGGCGCGCTCATGATGGATACGGCGGTGCGACAAGCCGCGCAGCGTACCCGAAGGTGCCCCGATCCGCGCAATACCTCACGACTGCCTGCTCGCGGCAGCGGTGACCGCTCCTCGTTCCCAAATATTTACTCGGCAATTCGCTGTACGCCCCTACCATCACGGCGATACGAGCGCGAAGGTCCGACGACGCCGTACCGAGGAGAGAGGCCACGATGCCCGAAGCACCCACCCAAGCCGGACCGCTGTCCGTCGCCGCGCTGATCGAAGCACTGGCGGCCGATGCCGGTGACCGCGCAGCGCTGCTGCGCAGCGATGGCAGCAGCCTGTCGCGCAGCGAACTTGCCCGGCGCACCCGCCTGCTGGCGCAGCGGCTGCGCGCGCTCGGCATCGCGCCGACCGACCGGGTGGCGGTGATCGCACCCAACGGCATCGACATGGCGCTGGCCGTGCTGGGCACGATGCGCGCCGCCGCCTGCGCTCCGCTGAATCCGCAGTACGGGCAGGCCGAACTGGCCTTCTACCTCGACGACCTCGCGGCACGCGCGCTGGTCGTCACCGCCGACAGCCCGGCGCTGGCGCGCGAGATCGCGGCGCAGCGCGGTCTGCCGGTGGTCGAGGCGGGCGACGCACTGTGGGCGACCGGCGACGCGCCGCTGCCGCCAACACCGGCGCCGGACGACATCGCGCTGGTGCTGCACACCTCGGGCACCACCTCACGTCCGAAGCAGGTTCCGCTCAGCCACGCCAACCTCGCCGCGTCGATGGCCCACATCGTCGCCACGCTGCACCTCGGCGCCGACGACTGCGCGCTGAACGCGATGCCGCTGTTCCACATCCATGGTCTGGTCGCCGGCCTGCTCGCACCGCTGGCCGCCGGCGGCCGTACCGTGTGCGCGCCGGCACTGCGCCTGCCCGACTTCTTCGACTGGCTCGATGCCTGCGGCGCCAGCTGGTATTCGGCGGTGCCGACCATGCACCAGGCCGTGCTCGCCGCCGCCGACGGTCGCCGGCCACGACGCCCGCTGCGCTTCGTGCGCTCGTCGTCTGCCGCACTGGCACCGGCCACGCTGGCCGCACTCGAAGCGCACTTCGGCTGCCCGGTGATCGAGGCCTACGGCATGACCGAGGCGGCGCACCAGATGGCCAGCAACCCGCTGCCGCCGGCCGTGCGCAAGCCCGGTTCGGTCGGCCTGCCGGCCGGCCCGGAAATCGCCGTCATCGACGCTGCCGGCGAACCGCTCGCCGCCGACGTGCGCGGCGAAGTCGCCATCCGCGGCGCCAACGTGATGCGCGCCTACCACGCGAACCCGGAGGCCAACCGCAGCGCCTTCACCGCGGGCTGGTTCCGCACCGGCGACGAGGGCTATCTCGATGCCGATGGCTATCTGCACATCACCGGCCGGCTCAAGGAGATGATCAACCGCGGCGGCGAGAAGATCACGCCGCGGGAGATCGACGAAGCGCTGCTCGCCCATCCCGACGTCGCCCAGGCGGTCGCCTTCGCGGTGCCGCACCCGACGCTGGGCGAGGACGTCGCCGCCGCCGTCGTACCGCGGCCGGGGAGCGCCATCGGACCGGAAGCGCTGCGCGAATTCCTGTTCGGCCGGCTCGCGGACTTCAAGGTGCCGAGCGAGGTGCTGCTGCTGGCCGAGATTCCGAAGGGGCCAACCGGCAAGGTGCAGCGCATCGGTCTGGCGGACAGGCTGCAGGCGCTGCGCACGCCGGACTTCGTCGCACCGCGCGACGTGATCGAGGACATCCTCGTCCAGTCCTGGCGGGAGGTGCTGGGCGGCGACATCGGCGTGCATGACAACTTCTTCGCGCTCGGCGGCGACTCGCTGAAGGCCACCCGCGTGGTTGCCCGCATCGTGTCGGTGCTGCCGGTCGATCTGCCCACTGCGCTGCTGTTCCGCCACCCGACGGTCGCCGCCCTCGCCGACGCGGTACGGCAGACACTGGATCCGTCGTTGATCGCCGAGATCGAGTGCATCCTCGACGAACTGGCGCCGCTGCCCGCAGCGCGCGACGAACAGGATGCGCGCCCCGTCTGACCGGAAGCGCCGGACCGACGCGGTGCTCGACCGCCTGGCGGCGCTCGCACCGGCGCATCGCGACGCTCTGCGCGAAGCGCTGCTGGCGCGCCGCGTGCGCGGTCACGACGCGGTCGCACAGGCGCTGGCCGCACTCGGCATCACCCATCTGTACGCGATGCCCGGCCTGCCGACCGACGAGACGATAGGCGCCTGCGCACGCGCTGGCCTGATCGTCACCGGCGCCCGACACCAGCAGGCGACGGTGATGATGGCCGCCGCCCACAACTACATCGCCGGCCGCCTCGCCGCAGTGGCCATGGTGTCCAGCGGCGTCGCCGTGACCAATGCGACGACCGGCGTGCAGGTCGCCCAGGACAATGGCTGGCCGGTGCTGCTGCTCGCCGGTGCGGTCGAGCAGGCCGCCGCCGGCATGGGCGCTTTCACCGAACTGGACGGCATGCGCGCGATGCGTCCGCTGGCCAAGGATTGTCTGTGCGCCGGCAGCACCGCCGACATCGGCCGCACATTGGCCGCCGCCGCTCGCATCGCCTGCGACGGACGCCCCGGCGCCGTCCATGTCGACCTGCCGGAGGACAGCCTGAGCGGCTTCGCCGTCCCGGCGCCTATCGACATCGGCGCACCGTCTGTCGACACGCTGCCGGACGCCGCCGCCCTCGATCGCGCCGCCGACCTGCTGCTGGGCGCGCGCGCGCCGCTGCTCGTGTTCGGCAAGGGCGTGCGCTGGGACGACGCCTACCGTCCGCTGCGCGCGCTGGTCGACCATCTGCAACTGCCCTTCATCGCCTCGCCGATGGGCCGCGGCCTGCTGCCGGACGATCACCCGCTGTCGCGCACCGCCGAACAGGGCCGCGCGCTGGCCGCGGCCGACTGCGTGCTGCTGGTCGGCGCGCGGCTGAACTGGACCTTCCGCTACGGCGCGGAAATCCGCCCCGGCACCCCCATCGTTCAGATCGACTGCTGCGACGCCGCCTTCGCCGAGGGCCCGCCGCGCGCGCTGACGCTGGCCGGTCGCGCCGGCACGCTGCTGCCGGCCCTGCTCGAGCGGATCCGGCAGCTCCGGCCCCTTCCAGCGCCGGTGCCGGACAGCACGGGCGGCGTCATCGCAGCGCCATCCGCCGCAGCCACCGACCGGCCGACGCCGGACGAGGTCGCGGCAGCGCTCGCCGCCGCTCTGCCCACCGACGCGATCACGGTGCTCGACGGCAACGTGACGCTGCTGGCGGCACAGAAACACATCGTCGTCCGTCAGCCGCTGTCGCGACTGACGCCGGGCACCAGCGGCTGCATGGGCAGCGGTCTGCCGTTCGCGATCGCCGCCGCGCGCGCCGGCAGCGGCCGACCGGTCGTGCTGGTCACCGGCGACATGGCACTGGGTCTCAATTTCTTCGAGCTCGAAACGGCAGTGCGGCACGGAATCAAGCCCGTCGTCATACTGCTGAACAACGACGGTCCGTCCGGCGAACGTCGTCAGCGCAAGGCCTCTCCAGCCGGCCACGGCGAGCGCCTTCTGGCCTACCGCCAGGGTCTGCGCTACGACCTGATGGCGCAGCAGCTCGGCGTGCGCGTCGAACAGGCAGACGGCCCGGCGACGCTGCCGGCGGCACTCGCGCGGGCGCTGGGCGGTGACGGGCCGGCGTTGATACAACTACAGATCGATCCGCTGGCAAGCTGATCGCGAGGGGGGAGCGCATGGGGATGCGTCGTGGGTGATATCGGCAGACAGGATGCCCTGACCGGCGGACCGGTCGCACGCGGTGGGCGGCTGGACAGCGCGCGCTTCGAAGCCTTGCGTGCGCGCATGCAGGCGGCCTCGGCGGCGCCGTCGCAGTTGCGCGCGCATCCGCGCGCAGCCGATGGCGAACCCTGTTCCTGCGAACAGGCGCGCGCCTGGTTCCTCGAACAGTGGGAAGGATCGAGCGCGCTCTACCACGTGGTGAGTCGCTGGCGACTCGACGGCGCACTCGACGAAGCAGCGCTGCAGCAGGCGCTCGACGCGCTGGTGGCACGGCACGAATCGCTGCGCACCGGCTTCCCGGCCGTCGACGGCGAACCGGTGCAGCGCATCGCCGCGCACGCGCTCTGTCCACTCGAGCGCATCGCCGCGGCCGACGCCGACGCGCACGCGCAGCGCCCCTTCGATCTCGAGCAGCCGCCGCTGCTGCGCGCCGCGCTGTGGCGCGCCGACGACGGCGCGCAGAGGCTGCAGCTGGTAACCCATCACATCGTGTCCGACGGCTGGTCGCAGGGCGTGCTGCAGCGCGAGCTGGGTGCGCTGTACGCGGCCGCATTGCGCGGCGGTGATGCCGCACTGCCGCCGCTGCCGCTGCAGTACGCCGATTTCGCTCGCTGGCAACGCGAACGCCTGCACGGCAGCGCTTACGACGCGCTGCTCGGCTACTGGCGCGACATGCTGGCCGGACTGCCGCAGCTCGCGCTGCCGACCGACCGCCCGCGCCCGGCACAGCCGGACTACCGCGGTGCCACGTTGGATTTCCGGCTCGACGCCGCACTCACCGGCAAGGTGCGTGCGCTCTCGCGCCGCCACGGCTGCTCGCTCTACATGGTGCTGCTGGCCGCCTTCAAACTGCTGCTGGCGCGCTGGAGCGGACAGCACGACGTCGTCGTCGGCACGCCGGTGGCCGGTCGCGGCCAGCCCGAACTCGACCACCTGATTGGCTTCTTCGCCAATACGCTGGTGCTGCGCACCCGGCTCGACCTGCAGGCCGGCGTCGCCGATCTGCTCGACCGCGTTCGCGCGACCGCGCTCGGCGCCTTCGACCACGCGGCGATGCCGTTCGAGAAGCTGGTCGAGGAACTGAAACCGCCGCGCGACCCGGGCCGCAATCCGCTGTTCCAGGTGATGTTCGCGCTGCGCAACGCACCGCGGTCGGATCTGCAGCTGCCCGGCATCGACGCGCAACCGCAGGCACTGCGCAGCGACATTGCCAAGTTCGACCTGACGCTGGAACTGAGCGAACACGACGACGGCATCGACGCGCAGATCGAGTACGCCTGTGCGCTGTTCGACGCCACCACCGCGGCGCGCATGGCGGACCACTACCGCCGCCTGCTCGAAAGCGCGGTGGCCGACGACGGTCTGCCAGTCGGCCGACTGCCGATGTACGCCGGCGATGCGGTGCGCGACGGCAACAACACTGCCACTGACTACCCGGCGGACGCGACGCTGGCATCGATGTTCGCGCAGCAGGTCGCGCGCTCGCCGGACGCCCCTGCGCTGGCCTTCGGCGACCGCGTGCTCAGCTACGCCGCGCTGAATGCGCATGCCAACCGCCTCGCCCACCGGCTGCTTGCACTCGGTGTAGGGCCCGATCGCTGCGTCGCGGTCTGCATGACGCGCAGCTTCGAACTGGTGATCGCGCTGGTCGCCATCCAGAAGGCGGGCGGCGCCTACCTGCCGATCGACCCGGACTATCCGGACGCGCGGATCGATTACATGCTGGACGACGCCGCCGCGCCGGTGCTGCTGACCCAGCGTGCGCTGGCCGCCCGCTTCGCCGCGCGCAATGCGACGGTGATCTGCCTCGACAGCGATGACTGCGCCGACATGCCGGCGCACGACCCGGCGCCATCGGCCGGGCCGCGCGACCTTGCCTACGTCATCTACACCTCGGGTTCGACCGGCCAACCCAAGGGCGTGATGATCGAGCACGCGGCCATCTGCAACCACATGTACTGGATGCTCGCCACCTTCGGCTTCGACGCGTCCGACCGCGTGCTGCAGAAGACCGGCATTTCGGCCGACGCCTCGGTGTGGGAGCTGCTCGCGCCGCTGTTCTGCGGCGCCTGCATGGTGCTGGCCGAGCCCGGCAGCCAGCGCGACCCTTCGGCGCTGGTGCGGCAGATGCAGGCGCAGCGCGTCACCGTCATGCAGGTGGTGCCGTCGCTGCTGCGCGCGCTGCTGGCCGAACCCGGCTTCGCCACCTGCACCGCGCTGCGGCAGATGTTCTGCGGCGGCGAGGCGCTGGAAGCGCCGGTGGTCACCACCTTCTTCGCGCGCAGCACGGCGCGCCTGCACAATCTCTACGGCCCGACCGAGGCGGCCATCGACGCCACCTGGTGGACCTGCGAACCGGCGGACAACGCGCAGGTGCCGATAGGCCGGCCGATCGCCAACATGCAGGCTCATGTGCTGGACGACGCGATGCAGCCCGTGCCGGCTGGCGTCGCCGGCGAGCTGTATCTGGGCGGCATCGGCCTCGCCCGCGCCTACCTGGGCAAGCCGGCACTGAGCGCCGAACGCTTCGTCACCGATCCCTTCGATACGCGCGCCGGTGCCCGCCTCTACCGCACCGGCGACAGCGTCATCCGGCGCGCCGACGGCGCGCTGGTGTTTGTCGGCCGCGTCGATCACCAGATCAAGCTGCGCGGCTTTCGCATCGAGCCGGGCGAGATCGAAGCGGCGCTGTGCGCCGACGCGACCGTCGAGCAGGCGGTCGTCGTCGCGCGCGAGGAGCGTCTGGTCGCCTACGTGACCGGCGCCGGGCACCGGCCGGACGCCGCCGCGCTGCGCCACCGCCTGCAGCGCACACTGCCAGCGCATCTGGTGCCCGCAGCCATCGTCGTGCTCGACGCACTGCCGCTGACTCCGCACGGCAAGCTCGACCGTAACGCATTGCCGGCGCCCGACTTCGCGGCGGTCGCGGACGGCACACCGCGCACGCCGCTGGAGGGCGAACTGGCGGCGCTGTGGGCCGAGGTGCTTGGCCAGCCCGCTGTCGGCACGCGCGACAGCTTCTTCGACCTGGGCGGCCACTCGCTGCTCGCGGCGCGACTGGCGACGAAGCTGCGCGCCCGCCTCGGCATCGACGTACCGCTGGGCGCCCTGCTCGATGCGCCGAGCGTGGAGGCGATGGCGCGCTGGCTGGACGGCCGGACCACGGTGACAGCGAACGGCGCGGCGACACTGCATGCGCTGTTCGAAGCACAGGCCGCGCGCACGCCGGACGCGGTGGCGCTGGTGCATGAAGGTCGCACGCTGCGCTACGGCGAACTGAATGCGCGCGCCAACCGCATCGCGCACGCCTTGCGCCGGCGCGGCGTCGGCGCCGACACGCCGGTCGGCGTGCAGCTCGAACTGTCCTGCGACCTGGTGGCTGCGGTGCTCGGCGTGCTGAAGGCCGGTGGCACCTACCTGCCGCTGGACACGCGCAATCCGCCGGCGCGCACGCAGTGGATGCTGGCCGACGCCGGGGCGACGCTGCTGCTCACCACGCGCACCGCGGCATTGTCGGCAGCCGCTGGCGTCACTGCGCTCCACCTCGACGACGAAAACTGGCTGCGCGACGAGCCAGTGCACGACCCTGAGCACAACCCCGTGCCCGACGGCGCGGCCGACACGCTTGCCTATGTGCTCTACACCTCAGGCTCCACCGGCACGCCCAAGGGCGTCATGGTCGGTCACGCGGCGATCGGCAACCGCATGCGCTGGCTGATCGGGCAGTTCGGCATCGGCGCCGACGATGCGATGCTGGCGCACGCCTCGATCGGCTTCGACGTGTCGGTCGGCCAGCTGTTCGCCTGCCTGATCACCGGCGGTCGCTGCGTGCTGGCTGGCGACGCGCTGCGCAGCGATGCGGCCGCACTGGTCGAGCTGAGTCGGCGCGAGCACGTGACGCTGTGGGATTTCACGCCGGCGCTGCTGCGCCTGCTGCTCGACGATCCGGCGCTGCCGCAATGCCGCACGCTGCGCCATGTGTTCTGCGGCGGCGAAGCGATGGATGCCGCGCTGGCGCGCACCTTCCGAAGCCGCTGCCGAGCCGCGCTCCACAATATGTACGGTCCGACCGAAGCGGCCATCGACGCCACCTTCTGGACCTGCAGCGACCGCGACGGCGACACGCCACCACCGATCGGCCACCCGATCGCCAACGCGAGCGCCCACGTGCTCGACGAGCGGATGCAGCCGGTGCCGGTGGACGTCGAAGGCGAGCTCTACGTCGGTGGCGCCGGCCTCGCCCGCGGCTATGTCGGACGGCCCGAACTGACGGCCGAACGCTTCGTGCCCGACCCCTTCGACCCGACGCCCGGCGCCCGCCTCTACCGCACCGGCGACCGCGTGCGCCGGCGCGCCGATGGCGCGCTGCTGTTCGCCGGGCGTGCCGATCACCAGATCAAGCTGAATGGCGTGCGCATCGAACCGGGCGAGATCGAAGCCGCGCTGGCGGTCCTGCCCGGCGTGCGTCAGGCCGCCGTCATGTTGCAGGCCGACGGTCAGCGCCTGGTCGCCTGGGCCGGTGGCCGTGATCTGGATGCCGCCGCACTGCGCACCGGACTCGCGCGCACGCTGCCATCCCACATGCTGCCGGGCACCATCGTCGTGCTCGAACAGCTGCCGCTGACCGCCAACGGCAAGATCGATCGCAAGGCACTGCCATCACCGTCGGGCGACGACACGCCATGTACTCACACCGGCCCGCGCACACCGCTGCAGCAGGCCCTGGTCGAGCTGTGGGCGGACGCACTGGGCCGGCGCAGCGTGGGTATCGACGACGACTTCTTCGCACTCGGCGGGCACTCGCTGCTGGCGGCGCGTCTGGTCAGCCGCCTGCGCAAGCTGCTCGCCCAGCCGCTGCCGCTGCGCGCGCTGTTCGAAGCACCCACCGTGGCGGCGATGGCGGCGCGTCTCGAGGCGCTGCGTGACGACGCCGCGCCGACACACACCATCGTGCAGCCGTCGACCGGCGAGCGCGAAACGCCCTGCGCACACGCGCAGGCCGGCCTCTGGTTCATCGAACGGATGGGCGCCAGCGGCGGGCTGTATCACATCGTCAACCGCTGGCACATCGCCAGCGAACTCGACATGGATGCGCTGCAGCGGGCGCTCGACGCGCTGCTCGCCCGGCAATCGGCGCTGCGCACCGGATTCGTCGACCGCGAGGGCCGACCTCATCTGCGCGTCGATGCCGACGTGCGCTGCGTCGTCGAGCGGATCGCGGCGACCGATGCCGACGCACACGCCGAACGCCCCTTCGACCTGGCGCAGCCGCCGCTGCTGCGCGTGGCGCTGTGGCGCGACGACGGCGGGGCCGAGGTACTGCAGACGGTCATCCACCACATCATTTCCGACGGCTGGTCGCAGGCCGTGCTGAACCGCGAACTGGGCGCGCTGTACGCCGCCGCGCGCCACGGCGGCCACGCCACGCTGCCCGCGCTGCCGCTGCAGTACAGCGACTACGCCCGCTGGCAACGCGCGCTGCTGGACGGCCCGGCCGGCGAGCGCCTGCTCGGCTACTGGCGCCACCAGCTCGACGGGCTGGCCACGCTCGAACTGCCGACCGACCGGCCACGGCCGAAGCACGCGGATCACCGTGGCGGCAGCGTCGACTTCGCGCTCGACGCGTCACTCACTGCCGCTCTGCGCGCGCTCGCGCGTCGCACTGGCTGCACGCTGTACATGGTGCTGCTGGCCGCCTTCCAGCTGCTGCTGGCGCGCTGGAGCGGGCAGCATGACATCGCCGTCGGCACACCGGTGGCCGGCCGCGGCCAACCCGAGCTGGACCATCTGGTCGGCTTCTTCACCAACACGCTGGTACTGCGCACCCGCGTCGACAGCAGCGCCGACGTGCACGCACTGCTGGAGCAGGTCAGGACCACGGCGCTCGGTGCCTTCGATCACGCAGAACTGCCCTTCGACCGGCTGGTCGAGGCGCTGAGTCCGCAGCGCGAAGCCGGTCGCAATCCGCTGTTCCAGGTCATGTTCGTGCTGCAGAACGCGCCGGCCGAAACGCTGACGCTGGCCGGCGCGTCGACCCGTGCGCTGCCGGCGGCGCGCCCGGTGGCGAAGTTCGACCTGACGCTGGACCTGACCGAAACCGGCAACGGCCTCGTCGCGCAGTTCGCCTATGCCACGGCGCTGTTCGATCGCAGCACGCTGCAGCGCATGGCCGGTCATTACCGCCAGCTGCTCGCCGGCATGGTGGCCGACGAAGCCAGCAAGGTCGGCGGCCTGCCTCTGCTGACAGCGGCCGAGAGCCAGACCCTGCTGGTCGAGCGCAACGACACCGCCACCGACTACCCGGCGGATGCCACGCTGGCCTCGCTGTTCGAAGCGCGCGTCAGGCAGGCGCCGGACGCAGCAGCGCTGATCAGTGGCGAACAGGTGCTGAGCTACGGCGAACTGAACGCGCGCGCCAACCGGCTCGCCCACCGGCTGCGCGCGCTCGGCGTCGGCCCCGATCGCTGCGTCGGCCTGTGCATGGCGCGCAGCGTCGAGCTGGTGGTCGGCGCGCTGGCCATCGTCAAGGCGGGCGGCGCCTACGTACCGATGGACCCGGCCTGGCCGGCGGCGCGCATCACCCGTCTGCTCGGCGACACGCAGTCCGCATGGGTGATCGCCGGGCGCGATGGCGACGCGCTGTTCGACGGCCTCGCGGTGCAGGTACTGCACGCCGACGACGCGACATTGCAGGCCGAGCCGGCATCCGATCCGCCGCCGCTGGGCGACGGTCACAGCCTGGCTTACGTCATCTACACCTCGGGTTCGACCGGCCAGCCCAAGGGCGTCATGGTCGAACAGCGCAGCGTCGCGCGTCTGGTGTTCGGCGGCGACTACGCGCACTTCGGTCCGGACGAAACCTTCCTGCTGCTGGCGCCGATGGCCTTCGATGCCTCGACCTTCGAACTGTGGGGCGCGCTGCTGCATGGCGCCCGCTGCGTCATCCACCCGGAGGCAGCGGCGACGGCCGCCGGTCTCGAAGCGACGATCGAACGGCACGGCGTCAGCACGCTGTGGCTTACCGCAGCGCTGTTCAACGCGGTGGTCGACGAACGGCCGGCGGCGCTGCGCGGACTGCGTCAGCTGCTGACCGGCGGCGAGGCGCTGTCGCTGCCGCACGTGAAGCGCGCGCTGGCAGCCCTGCCCGACGTCGCGCTGATCAACGGCTACGGGCCGACCGAAAGCACCACCTTCACCTGCTGCCAGCGCATCCCGAACCCGCTGCCGGAGGACTGGACCGCCATTCCTATCGGTCGGCCGATCGCCAACACCACGGTCTATGTTCTCGATGCGCAGGGCCAGCCGGTACCGGACGGCGTCGAGGGTGAGCTGTACATCGGCGGCGCCGGCCTCGCCCGCGGCTACATCGGCGCACCCACGCTGACCGCCGAGCGCTTCGTCGCGCCCGCCTTCGACGGCTGCCCGGATGCGCGGCTGTATCGCACCGGCGACCGGGTGCGCTGGCGCACAGATGGCAGCATCGCCTTCGTCGGTCGCACCGATCAGCAGATCAAGCTGCGCGGCTTCCGCATCGAACCCGGCGAGATCGAAGCCGCGCTCGCCGCACTGCCCGGCGTGAACCAGGCTGCCGTCATGCTGCGCACCGCCGCCGACGGCGAGCGTCGTCTGTTCGGCTGGGCGAGCGGCGATGGCCTGGACGGCGCTGCGCTGCGCACACAGCTCGCGCGGACGCTGCCGGAATTCATGCTGCCGTCCGCCGTGATCACGCTCGACCGCATGCCGGTGACCGCCAACGGCAAGCTCGATCGCGCCGCGCTGCCGGCGCCCGAAGCGGTCACTGCGCCACGCACGAGGCAAGCGCCCACCGATGCGGCCGAGCGCCACCTGCTGGCGATCTGGGAATCGCTGTTCGGCCGCGACGGGCTGTCCACCGACGACGACTTTTTCGCCATGGGTGGACATTCGCTGCTCGCCGTGCGCCTGGTCGACGCGATCGAACGTACCTTTGGCGTACGCCTGCCGCTGGACACCTTCTGGTTCCGCGGCAACACCATCCGCGACATCGCCGGCCTGCTGCGCGGCGCCAACGCACCGCTGCGCTGGCCGGTGCTGGTGCCGATCCGGCCCGGCGGTACGCGCCGTCCGCTGTTCTGTGTGCACACGATAGGCGGCAACCTGTTCCACTACTACGAACTGGCGAAGGCGCTGCCGGACGGACAACCGGTCATGGGGCTGAACGCGGTCGGCGTCGGCGGCGCCGAGCCGGCGCGCAGCCGCATCGCCGACATCGCGGCCGACTGCATTGCCGCGATGCGCAGCGCGCAGCCGGCGGGACCGTACCGCCTGCTTGGCTTCTCCAGCGGCGGCACCGTCGCCTACGAAATGGCGCAGCAACTGCGCGCGGCCGGCGAGCAGGTCGACTTCCTCGGCCTGCTCGACACCTGGGCGCCCGGCACCTACCTGCGCGCACCGGGCGGCAGCCCGATCGAGCGCCTCGTCGCGCCGCTGCGTCCCTACACCGACCGGCGACGCCTGCAGCACCTCGTCTGTTCGCTCACCGGTCTGTCGCCGCGCCACTTCCCGGATGCCGCGTCGGCGCACTGGTGGGCGCACTGGAGCTACCGCCCGACGACCTATCCCGGCCGTGTCGACCTGTACGTCGCCGACGCGTCTCGTCTGGAAGCGAGTGCGCCCTGCCTCGGCTGGTCGAGCCGCGTCACCGGGTCGCTGGTGCAGCACCCGGTGGAAGGCAGCCACGGCCTGATGGTGAAGCCGCCGCGCGTGCGCGAAATCGCGCAGATGCTGCAGTGGAGACTGGATGAACTCGATGCCGCCACCGACTGACGCCACCCCCGCGCTGGCGGTCGACGAGGTTCACCTGTGGCTGGCGCGGGTGGACGACGCGCCGCCGACCGATACGCTCGCGACCTGGCTCGACGATGCCGAACGCGCCCGCCTCGCGCGCCTGCTGCGCGAAGAGGACCGCGCACTGTTCGTGCTCGCGCACGCGGTGCTGCGCGACGTGCTTGCCCGCAGTCTGGGCGTCGCCGCCCGCAGCGTGGTGCTGGACCGGGATGCGCGTGGCAAACCGTGTCTTGCCGTCACCCACGCGAGCGACCTCTGCTTCAACCTGGCGCACGCCGGCCGGGCGGTGCTGATAGGCATCGCCCGCGGCCGCGAACTCGGCGTCGACATCGAAGCCGTGATCGCGCACGACGACCTGCGCGCGGTGGCGGAACAGGTGTACTCGGCGGAAGAAAGGGCGGCGCTCGACGTCTGCCCGGCAGCGGCGCGCACCGATCTTTTCTACACGCTGTGGACGCGCAAGGAAGCCTGCCTGAAAGCCTGGGGCTGCGGCCTCGACGGCCCGCTGCAGCAGTTCAGCGTGCACGGGGCCGCGCACGAGGACGTCGCCGCTCCGCTCGGCAGTTCCCTGCCGCCATTGCACTGCCGCGACCTGCCGGCGCCGCCGGGTCATGTCGCGGCGATCGCCGTCAGCGGAGGACCGACGACGGCGGTGTGCAGGCGCTGGCACGCATAGCGCCGTTGCCTTCTTGCGCCGCTGGGCGTGGCTTCGCTGCGGGCAGGAATCGCGAGCAAGCTCGCTCCCACGACAGGCTCGCTTTCCGAACCCGGGGGGTGCGGGAGCGAGCTTGCTCGCGATGCGGTCGACGTCAACCGCCCTGCGTCTCTCAGGCGCGGCGACGCAGTGCCAGCGACAGCAGACCGAGGCCCGCCAGCATCATCGCGTAGCTGCCGGGCTCGGGCACCGCGAGCGCCAGTGCATGCGTCGCCTGCACGTCCAGCGTCGGCGCCATCGCGTACCACAGCCCCTGATTGAAGTCGCTCGCCGAATCGCTGATCACGCCGACCGAGGTGTGGCCACTGCCCAGCACTTCGAAAGACAGCGTCGCCAGCGTCAACGAGGTCTGACCCGCGTCGGCCACGCCGGGGAAGGCGGAACCGGACAGGGCGAGGCCGGTGAAGGCCGAATCGTCGCTCCAGCCGTCGGCAAGCGACACACCCAGCAGCTTCAGCAGGCTGCTGTCGAAGGACAGCGCCATGCCGAAGGCGAGCAGCTCGTCGCCGGCGCGTTCACCGTCGAAGGGCTGGAGCAGCGACACATCGAGCGTGAAGGTCTGGCCGACCGCCGCGCTTGCGGTACCGGACAGCGAAACGGTGGCGGCCTGCGCCGACAGGGTGCCGGCGGCGATCAGCGCGGCGACGAGGGTTTTCATCATCATCTTCATTCTCCTTGCGTGGCGGCGCCGTCAGACCCCGCCTTCAGTGCTGAACGGACGCTCACTGCTTGGTGAAGAGCGCATACCAGAGCTTGTAGTCGGCCTGTGTGATGCAGCGGTCGCTGTCGAAATCAGCCAGCGGCTGGTAACGAGCGTCGCCGTCGCAGCTGCCGATCGCTGCGCGCTGCACGTCGCGGTCGGCGACGTCGATGCGGCCGTCGCCGTTGATGTCACCGCGCTTGCGCACCGCGAAGGGCACGCGCGGGGCGGCGTCTTCGTAGCCGTCGTTCAGCAGGAAGGCGACGTAGTACTCGCCGGCAGCCAGGCCGCTGAACGACGCCGTGCCTGCGGCGGCGCCGGCGTAACGCCACAGCACCGAGGGGCTGCTGCTGCCCGGAGTCTGGGTCGAACGATAGATGCCTATCCAGTCCTTCGCGTTGCCCGGCATGCCCGACCAGTTCACCTCCAGCGTGTCGCCGGTGCGGATCAGGTTACGGGTGACGCCGAGCACGCGCGGATCCGGCTCCGGCTCGCTGCCGGCACCGACCGTGAATTCCACGCGGTTGGACACTTCCGTGTAGGAGTCGTTGATGTACAGCGCGAGGAAGTACTCGCCATCTGGCAGCGGTTCCGGCGGCGACAGGCTGCCGCTGGCGCGACCATCGACGTAGTAGTAATTCACCAGCAGGTCGATGCCCGGCACGGCGCCCTTGCGGAACACGCCGATGTAGTCCTTCGCGGTGGCCGGGCCATCGGAGAAGCGGATGTCCAGCCGTTCGCCGCTGGCCAGCGCGGTCTTGACCAGGCTGACGCTCGCGATTTCGCTGCCGACGGCAAACGGCACGCGGTCGGAGATTTCGAAGTAGGCGTCGTTGATGAAGAAGGCCGCGTAGTAGTAGCCCTTGTTCAGCGCACCCAGCGTGACGCTGCCGGCTTCGGTCGGCGCATAGGCCCAGGTGGTGGAACCGATGCCGCCCGGTGTCTGGCCGACGCGATAGACGCCTATCCAGTCCTTGGCGCCGGCCGGCGCGCCGCTCCAGCTGAAGGTCGGGCGCTCGCCGACGTTGAACTGGGTCTTGTTGATCGCCAGTTCCGGCATGTTGCCGACATAGAAGGCGATGCGCGGCGCGATCTCGACGTAGCTGTCGTCGGTGAAGAAGGCGGCGAAGTATTCGACGCCTGCCGCCAGTCCCGAGAACGCCATCTGCCCGCTCACGCCCGACACATAGCCCCACTTGATCGACGGCGTGGCCGAACCCGGCGTCTGCCCCTTGCGATAGATGGCCACCCAGTCCTTGGCCTTGCCGCGACCGTTCAGGTACTCGACGGTGACCGGCTCGTCCGGTGACCACACCTTCTTCGCCAGACGCAGGGCCGGGTCGCCGTCGGCGCTGCCCTCGACCTTGAAGCTGCGCGCCTCCGACCACGGCGACCACTCGGCATTGGCGTCGCGGTGGCGGGCGCGGATGTAGTAGCTGCCGTTGTTCAGGCCGTACTGCTGCACGGTATAGGTTTCGATATCGACGCCGGCGTGGATGTCCACCGGCTCGTAATCCGGGGCTCCGGTGTCGCCGTAGAGGTTCTCGACATCGCGGATCAGATCGACCACGGTGCTCGAGAACGCGGCATCGCGCGCAATCTGGAACTGCGTGCTGTTCAGCGCCATGCCCGACGTCGACATGAAGGGCGACAGCTTGAAGGACTGCGGCAGCGTGACGGTTGCGCCATTGGCCGCACCGCTCAGTTCGGGCTTCTCCGGCGCGGCCGCGTCGAGGCGACGTTCGAATTCGTCGATCAGGCGGCTGTTGTAGGCGAAGCCCAGCTTCGGTTGGCCTTCGGCATAGGTCGACACCTTCATCGAACGCGCGTCGAGATCGAAGTCGATCAGCTGCCAGGTCCAGTTGGCGATGGTCTTCTGCACGTCATCCATGTCGCGCTCGGTCGACTGGCCCCAGAACTGGTCCCAGGCGGTACCGCCGCTGATGATGTGATAGATCGGCCAGTCGCGGGTCTGACCGCGCGCATACAGATGATGGTGGGCACCGATGTTGAGCGCGTGCTTGCGCGTGCCGGCCAGTATCGGCATCGCGGTGTCGCGGAACCACTGCGATATGTCGCCGACGTACTGTTCCGCCTGATAGGGGCGATGCACGACGCTGATCACCCAGTCGACGTCCGGATCGGCGTCCGCTGCAGTCACCACCTTGCGCAGCCATTCGGTCTGCGCCGAAAAGCCCGACTCCGAATTCAGGTACACCAGCAGCACGCGACCGACCTGATGCGCGTAATAGCTTTCGTCGGCCGCGGCGGCGATGCCCTTGTAGCTGATCTGGTCGTAGAAGTTGTGCGCGCGCCAGTTGGCCAGACCCGGGTCGTAGTAGGTTTCGTGATTGCCCAGCGCGGTCATGATGGCCAGATTGCCGGACACCACGGCTGACGGCTTCATGTGCACGAATTCGTAGTGGTCCAGCGTGCCGACGTCGACCTGGTCACCGTTGTTCAGCATGAGCTGCACCGACTCTTCCAGCGGCAGACCGGTCAGGGACTGGATCTTGGCCTTGGCCGCCTGCAGCAGCGGCGTGTGGCGATCGTCGTTGCGCAGCTGGTGGTCACCGGTGAGCAGGATGCGGAAGTGGCCGCTCTTGCGCGCCGCCGTGGGCTGGGTGCGGAAGCGGAACACCGGCGACACCTGGCTGCCGGTGCGCACGCGGTAGGTGTACAGCGTTTCCGGCTGCAGGCCGGTGAGCTGCACGCCGTGCAGGCGGTAGTTCGCGGCCAGCGTCTGCGCCGAACCGGACGCGGTGCGGTTCAGCGGTCCGCCATCCACGCCGTACTCGACGACGGACTCGTCGCCTTCGGCGGTCTTCCACGACACCCAGATCGAGTTCGCGGTCGGCGTCTGCAGGTAGGGAACGATGTCGGCAGCGGCTGCGCTCAGCGACGCGCAGGCGCACACCAGCGCAGCGACGGCGATGTGCAGCCGTCGCACGAATGCGGCATGGAAGTTCATGGTCGGTACATCCGGAAGAAAACCGCCGGATTACAGCGACCCCGGGTTACATCTTCGAACGGCTCTCTAGCTCGCGGGTAAGCCGTTCGGATCATCCATGCAGCGAAAACGTCGTCAGCTCAACGGCTTGCGCGCCTCACAGACTGTACCGGTCGATCGACCGCTACAGCCGCACGCAGGCACTCAGCGGATCGCGGCTGCGATGTCGGCGGCCAGCGCATCGGCCAGCCGGCCGTGCGCCTCGACCAGCGCTTCGTAGGTCTGCGCGCTCACCGGCTCGCTGCGGCTGAAACGGCCGCTGCCGATGTCGGCGCCGTCGCGGCGGACGGCCCAAACGGCTTCCAGCGTGACCGACGAAAAGCCGTCGGCATCGAAGCGCAGCACATCGACCGGCACCGTCAGATCGGGCCGGGCGACGCTGTTCTGCGGGGCAGCCACCACGCGCGTCAGTCCGCGCTCGCGGGCGATCGAGGTGGCGAGCCGGCGAGCCAGCTCGGCTTTCAGTGACCCCGCCCAGCGGTGACCCTGTGCCGGCTCGGCGCGCGAACCGGCCACGCGCTGCACGATCTGCAGGCGGTCCACCCCTTCCGGCAGGCTGATCGGACCGACGACGACGCTCGGTGACGCTGCGCCGGCAGCGACCGGCGCCTCGCCGTTGGTGAGCGTGTAGTGGCGCACGGCGGGCGAACTGCCGCAGCCGGCAAGCAACGCGGCGATGACTGCTGCGACCGGAATCAGACAAAGACGGATCACGGCTTCTCCTCGGGTTTGCCGCGCAGCAGCGCTTCCGGATTGCGTTCCAGCATATCGGTCAGATGGCGCAGCGACTGCGCGGCGCGCGACAGTTCCTGCAGGCTGTCGCGCAGGTCCTGCTGCAGCGGTGCGTCGCTGGCCAGCAGGCGACGACCGTCGGCGACCGCGGCACGGGCCTCGGCCATGGTCTGCTGCGTTTCGGCGACGGCGGCGCGCACTTCGTTGGACGCCAGCCCGTCCAGCCGCTGCATCAGCGCCTCGGTGCGCTCGACCGCGCTGGCCAGGCCGGCGATCGCACGGCGCGTTTCGGCGGCGATGTCGTCCAGCGGCAGGCGGTCGAGCTTGGCGGCGATGCGGCCCAGCGTCGCCTGCAGCTCGTCGAGACTGCCGCGCTGCGTCGGCAGCTGCGGCGGCTGCCCTGCCCAGTCGATCTTCGCCGCGCCGGCGCTGGGGAAGAAATCCATCGCCACGTAGAGCTGGCCGGTGACCAGATTGCCGTTGCGCAACTGGGCGCGCAGGCCGCGCTTGATCAGGCGGTCGACGAAGGCGCGGAAGTCGGCCTCGCTCATGTCCTGCGTGGCGTCCTTGCGCGACTGCATGCGCTCCGGGAACACCGCGATGTCGACCTGCAGGCCGACGTCGGCGGCGTCGACATCGACGTCGGGCGAGATCGCAATCACCTCGCCGATCTGGATGCCGCGAAAGTCGACCGGCGCACCGACCGACAGGCCGCGCAGGGTTTCGGTGAAACGCAGCTGCCAGATCTGCGCATTCGAACTGGGCTGTTTGAGCGCCTCGGCGCGGGTCGAGAACAGGCGGAAGTCCTGGCCCGCCGGCGCCGCCTCGGTATCGCCGCCGGGCGGCGTTTCGAAGGCCAGCCCGCCGGCCAGTATCGCGGTGGCCGATTCGGTGTTGAGCTGCAGCCCCTCGGCGCCCAGTTTCAGGTCGATGCCGCTGGCGTTCCAGAAGCGCGTATCTATCGTGACGAAGCGGTCGTAGGGCGATTTGATGAACACCTGGATGTCGAGATGCTGACCGGCGTCGTCAAGCTTGAAGGCGGTCACCTGCCCGGCCTGGATGCGCCGGAAATACACCGGCGTGCCGACATCGATCGAGCCCAGCGTGTCGGCGTGCAGCGCGAAGCTGCGCCCCGGCACGCCGAGCGACACGACAGGTGCGTCCTCCAGACCGACGAAATCGCGGCGCGCCTCGCCCGACTTGCCGGCGTCCATGCCGACATAGGTGCCGGACAGCAGCGTATCGAGTCCGGACACCGCGCTGCCCGACACCTTGGCACTGACCACCCAGAAACGCGTGTCCTCGACCAGCAGCGGTGCCGCCTCGCGCGCCATCTGCGCGGTGGCGACAACGTGACTGCCGTCCTCGGCCAGCCGCACGGTGCTGATCTGCCCGACGTCGACGTCCTTGTACTTGATGCGCGTCTTGCCGGGCTCCAGCCCGGTGCCGGTGCGGAACTGCAGCGTCACCACCGGCCCCTGTTCGTACCAGGTGCGGGCAGCGAGGAAGAGCCCGATCAGCGCGGCGACGATGGGGATCACCCACACCAGCGGGATGCGGAAGCGGCGCGGCGGGTCCACCACTGCAGTGGGCAGCGCGGGCGGAGTCGGGTCAGACATGGGCGGCAGGTTTCCCGGGTTCGGTAAGAGGGTCCCAGATCAGGCGCGGGTCGAAGCTCATCGCCGCGAACATGGTCAGCACGACGACGGCGCCGAAGGCGATCGCCGCCGGCCCGGCCTCTATGGTGGCCAGGCCACGGAAATTGACGAGCGCCACCAGTATCGTGATGACGTAGATGTCGAGCATGGACCAGCGGCCGACGAATTCGACGATGCGGTAGAGTCGGGTGCGCTGCATGACACTGCGCCGCGAGCGGCGCTGCACCGTCACGGTGAGCCAGGCGAGCGCGATGATCTTCAGCAGCGGCACCATGATGCTGGCGAAGAACACCACCGCCGCCAGCGGCCACGAACCGCTCTGCCACAGGAACACGACGCCGCTCATGATGGTGTCCTGCTGGCGACCGAGCAGCGAGGAAGTGGTCATCATCGGCAGCAGGTTGGCCGGTACGAACAGCACGGCCGACGCGATGATGAGTGCCCAGGTGGTCGACACGCTGGCCGGCTTGCGCAGGTGCATCGGCGCGCGGCAGCGCGGGCAGCGCAGCAGCGCCGCGCGATCGGCCGGAATGTGCGCGAGCTGGCCGCACACATGGCAGCTCATCAGCCCCGCTTCGCGCGCGGTCAGGTCGCGCTTCATGCGTTGGCGCCTTCCGGTGGTACCTGCCACAGCAGCCGCGTGTCGAACGCGCGCCCGGCCAGCGTCAGCGCAACGATCAGTGTCGCCATCGCCCAGAAGGCGGTACCGAGCAGCACGGTCGCCATGTGCGACAGCTTCACCAGTGACACCAGCATGCCGAGCAGGAACACCTCGACCATGCCCCACGGCTGCACCGAACGCACCAGCCGGAAGAAGGGCGCCAGCCGTGGCGACACTCGGCCCAGACGCAGCGGCAGCAGCACCATCAGGATCATCAGCAGTTCGAGCAGCGGGAACAGCAGCGCGGTGCCGAACACCAGCGCGGCGACCGGTGTCATGCCGTCCTGCCACAGCACCTGCACCGCGCCGATCAGCGTCACCTCGACGCGCCGGCCCTGCAGTTCGAGGCCGACCAGCGGATAGACGTTGGCGATCACATACAGGATCGCGGCAGTCAGCGTCAGCGCCAGCGTGCGATCGAGGCTGTCCGGCGGATTGCGCGCGAGGAAGGCACCGCAGCGCACGCAGCGCGCGGTCTGCCCGGGCGCGAGTTCGGGCTCGGTCTGCAGCAGATCGCACTCGTGGCAGGCGATGGTCTGGGCGGGCAGCGTGGGATGCGCGTGGGACATGGGCATTACCGTGGAATCAGCGGCGATTGTGCGGGCCGCTGCCCCGCCACGCAACGTGGCCGCTGCCGGTGCGTGCGCAACCGGCCGTCAGTGCGCGCCGACGCCGTCGCGCGCCGCCAGCTTGGCGGTGATGTAGTCGGCATGCGGGATGTAGAGCAGGTCGGCCACCTTGCGCATCACGTGTGCTTCGTGCGCGTGCAGATGGCCGTCGGCGTAGGCCACCTGCCACATCAGCTCGATCACGCGCAGCTTGCGTGCGGCGTCGAAGGCACGGTTCAGCTGGCCGGTGAAGCGCTGGTAGTCGTAGGCCTCGGCCGCCGCGGTGGTCGCCAGTTCGATCAGCCGTTCGATCTCGTCGTCGGCGAGCGCGAACTTGTCGCGCAGCGCCTGCATCGCAGCCGCGCGCTCGTCGTCACCGATGTCCGGGTCGGCGCGCATCACTTCGACCAGCAGCACGGCGGTCGCCAGCTGCAGCTGGTGTTCGGTGGCGACCGGATCGACCGCCGGCGCGGCAAAGCTGTCGAACAGCTCTTTCAGGGTACGGAACATCCATTCATCCTCGTTCGGGTCGGCGCAGGTCGCCGGCCGTGTTGTGCGGAGTGTGCATCGGTGCTGCGTGTTCCCGCCCACACCGCATCGGGCGACGGACGATCACGCCGGCAGTTGCGCAAACTCGCGCGCCAGATGATCGACCAGCCCGCGCACCGCCGGCAGCAGGCCGCGGCGCGACGGGAACACGACGTGGGCGATGCCGCAGCGCGGCGCCCAGTTGGGCAGCACGTCGATCAGGCGACCGCTGGCGAGGTCGTCGCGCACCATCATGGTCGGCAGCTGGGCGACACCGACGCCGTGCAGCGCGGCGCTGCGCAGCGCGGCCAGGTCGTCGGTCACCAGCCGCGGCGCGTGGCGCACCTGCGCGCTGGCACCGTCCGGGCCTTCCAGCATCCATGCGTGGTCGCGCTGCGCCGGCCCCCAGGCCACGCTGGGCAGCGTTGCGAGATCGGCCGGCACGCGGACCTCGCCCAGCGGCGTGATCAGGGCCGGATGGGCGACCAGGCGCTGCAGGCTGTCGCCCAGCACCTTCATCACGAGGTCGGTGTCCTCCAGCGGCGGAAAGCGCACGCGGATGGCGAGGTCGAAACCTTCGCGGATCACGTCCACGCGCCGGTTGGTGCTCTCCAGATGGATCTGCACGCGCGGACAGGCCGCCATGTACCGGCTCAGCATGTCGGCCACCTGATACTCGAGCAGCGCGGTCGGGCAGGCCAGCCGCACGATGCCCTGCGGCTCGGCGCGCGTGCGCTCGACCGCCTCCTGCGCCGCCTCGGCTTCGACCAGCATGGCCACGCAATGACCGTAATAGGCATGGCCGATCTCGGTCACCGCGAAGCGGCGCGTCGAGCGCTGGATCAGGCGCACCCCGAGACTGTCTTCCAGCAACGCGATGCGCCGGCTGAGCTTGGACTTGTGCATGTCGAGCGCGCGCGCCGCCGGCGCAAAGCCGCCGTACTCGACCACGCGGGCAAAGTAGTAGAGGTCGTTCAGGTCCTGCATCCCAGTTGCCATACCGCCCCCATCGTTCCATCAATAGAACACTGAATAGCGATTTTGCCGTCTAGTGCGTCGATTGTCCCGAATCTAGTATTCACCTCAACGCAGCACGGTTCAGACGGAACGGTGCGAACGAACAGGAGAAACACCATGAAGAAGATTGCAGGTCTGTACAGCGCACCGCGCCAGCACTGGGTCGGCGACGGTTTTCCGGTGCGCTCGCTGTTTTCCTACGATTCGATGGGCCGCCACGTGAGCCCCTTCCTGCTGCTGGACTACGCTGGCCCGGCGAACTTCGAGCCGTCGGACACGCCGCGCGGCGTCGGCCGCCATCCGCACCGCGGCTTCGAAACGGTCACCATCGTCTATGAGGGCGAAGTCGCCCACCAGGACTCGACCGGCGCCGGCGGCGTCATCGGCCCGGGCGACGTGCAGTGGATGACCGCCGGTGCCGGCATCATCCACGAGGAATTCCACTCGCCGGACTTCACCCGCCGCGGCGGCCCGCTGGAAATGGTGCAGCTGTGGGTAAACCTGCCGGCGCGCGACAAGCGTGCAGCCCCCGGCTACCAGCACCTGGCGAAGAAGGACATCCCAGTGGTCGAACTGCCGGACGGCGCCGGACATCTGCGCGTCATCGCCGGTGAGTACGCTGGCGACAGGGGCCCGGCCCGCACTTTCACGCCCATCAATGTATGGGACCTGAAGCTGAAGGCCGGCGCCGACCTCGAACTGACGGTTCCGCAAGGCCACACGCTGGCGCTGGTGGTGCTGCACGGCCTGATCCGCGCCAATGGCAGCCAGCCGGTGCGCGAGGCGCAGATGGCGCTGTACCACCGCGAAGGCAGCAGCTTCTCGATCACCGCGGACAGCGACGCCACCGTGCTGCTGCTGGCCGGCGAACCGATAGACGAACCGATCGCCGGCTACGGCCCCTTCGTGATGAACACGAAGGACGAAATCCGCGAGGCGATCGACGATTTCAGGTCGTCCGAATCGCGCTTTCTTGCGGTGCGTTGATCGTGAGCCCCGTGCGATCAAGGCGTACGCCGCCGCTGAGACTGGCTGTCTCTGCAAGAAGTACAACGCAGAGCGCAGGGGGCTCACGGTCAACCCTTTGGGCGGCGATCAGCATGCTCGCATGGCTGCGTTGCACCTCCTCGACGGACAGCCAGTCCGTCAGCGTCGGCGCGCCTTGCCCTGCGAGCATGCTGATTGCCGCGCACCGTAAGAAAGCGCGATTCGGACGACCTCGCGGACGCTTCGAGGCAGCCGCGACGACCTGATCCGTTTCACCCCCTGCGCGCACCGGGGCGCGCAGGGGCCACTCCGCCGGGGGCCACAAAGGCCAAAGCCACCCTCCCGGCACCCAACCTCAACTGCAAGGAGAATTGCCATGACCACGAAGACCTACAAGAAGCTGAACAAGGACGATGCCGTGATGCTGCTGGTGGACCACCAGGCGGGCCTGCTGTCGCTGGTGCGCGACATCGATCCGGACAAGTTCCGCAACAACGTGCTGGCCACCGCCGATCTGGCCAAGTACTTCAAGCTGCCCACCATCCTGACCACCAGCTTCGAACAGGGCCCGAACGGCCCGCTGATGCCGGAGCTGAAAGAACTGTTCCCGGACGCGCCCTACGTCGCCCGCCCCGGCCAGATCAACGCCTGGGACAACGAGGACTTCGTCAAGGCAATCAAGGCCACCGGCCGCAAGCAGCTCATCATCGCCGGCGTGGTGACCGAAGTGTGCGTCGCCTTCCCGGCCCTGTCGGCGATCGAGGAAGGGTTCGACGTGTTCGTCGTGACCGACGCCTCCGGCACCTTCAACGACATCGCCCGCCATTCGGCCTGGGACCGCATGTCGCAGGCCGGCGCGCAACTGATCAACTGGTTCGGCGTGGCGTGCGAACTGCACCGCGACTGGCGCAACGACGTCGAAGGCCTGGCGACGCTGCTGTCCAACCACATCCCGGACTACCGCAACCTGATCACCAGCTACAACGCACTGAAGGGCTGAGGCCCGCGGGAAGGATGGCAGGTCGTCCGGATGGATGACCTGCCATCGTCATGTCCGGCGATATCATCGGCGGGCCCTCACCCGCTCGATGCGCGCGCATCGGAACCCCGCCATGTTCATCGCCCACGCCCCCTCGGGCTATCTTCTTGCTACGCATTTCGTCGAGCGCGCGCGTTCGCTGCCCGTCCGGACAGGCGTCGCCGTGGCTGCTGGCGTGATCGGCGGTCTGGCGCCGGACTTCGACATGCTGTGGTTCCATCTGGTCGATGCGCGGCAGACCCATCACCACAAGTACATCAGCCACTGGCCTGTCCTGTGGCTGTCGCTGCTGTTGCTTGCACTGCTGTGGCGCCACGCGAGGCCATCGAGCGCCGGCGCCATCGTGCTCGGTGTCTTTGCCGCGGGCGGCCTGCTGCACATGGTGCTGGACAGCGTGGTTGGCGACATCTGGTGGTTCGCGCCCTTCGTCGACCGACCGTTCGCGCTGTTCACCGTACCGGCGCTGTACAAGCCTTGGTGGCTCAACTTCTTCCTGCACTGGTCGTTCGTGCTCGAGCTGGCGATCTGCGCGTGGGCGCTCGCCACCTACCGACGGCGCCGGCGCATGCTGCCGATCCAGGGCTTGCGCTGACCCGCTTCGCTGCGACCGGCAAAGTCGGCCACTCAGCCGCGGAACTGCGCCGCCGCGAAGGCCCAGGCCATCCGTGACGCGTCGGGTCCGAGCGGGTCACTGAAGGGCAGTTGCGCAGCGCCTCCGCTCCATGCGTGCGCCAGCCCGCGTACCAGCACCAGCCTGGACACGAGACGCCCGGCGCGGCGGAAATCGGTCACCGTCATCGCATGACGCTGGCCGCGCTGCACGCTGCGCGGCGGCCGGGCGCGGGCACCCAGGCCTTCGGCCCACTGTTGCGCGGCGGCGTGCGCGTTCTGCAGCGCCACCACCTTGTCGGCGTCGCCGTGGATCACCAGCAGCGGCGGCCAGCCGCTCTCCACTTCCAGCGGCGTGGCCTCGAGTGGCTTCGTCGTGCGATGGCCGTGCATGGCCCCGAGCGCAGACAGCGTTGAATGGGCGGTGCCGGGCGGCACGCCCGAATGCATCACGACGGCGCGGAAGCGTGCCGGGTGGCGGGTGACCAGCAGCGCCGCCATGCTGGCACCGGCCGACAGACCGGCGATCGCCACCCGCGTCGGGTCGGCGGAGTGCAGTAGGCAGACCTGGTCGATCATTTTCATGATCAGCGCGGCCTCGCCTCCGGCGCGACCCGCAGTCGAGTCGAACCAGTTCCAGCATCCCTGTGCATTGGCCAGCCTGTCCTGCTCCGGATAGAGCACGAGGAAGCGGTTGCGCAGCGCCACCCGGTTCATCCGCGTACTGCGGGCAAAGGTATTCGCGTCCTGCCCGCAGCCATGCAGCATGACCATCAGCGGAAGGCGCTCGCCGGCGGCGACGCCAGGGGGGCGATAGAGTCTGAAGCGGCGGGCGCCGGCCATGCCGGTGGCGATGCCGAGTATCCATGAGCCCTCACCCGCCGGCGGCGCGCGGCGGGCGAGCGTCGGTTTCATGGCTTGCCCCAGTGCGCGGGCACCGCTCTTCACCGCACCGCGGGTGAGGGCCACCAGACTTCGCTCCAGGCTCTTGGCCCAGGCGGACTTGCGTGTGCGCCTTTTCATGCGGGTGATTATGCGGCTCCCGGTGTGACGGTTCCCCGCGCAGGCGTGCGCGGCGGATGGCGCGGCGCGGTCAGAAGGCCGTGCGCACCAGCCCGCCTTCGGCGCGGATCGCCGCACCGTTGATCACCGCGGCGCGCGCGCTGGCGATGAAGGCGACAACGGCGCCGATCTCCGCCGGATCGATCAGCCGCGCGATCAGCGACGAGGGGCGGTTCTCCGCCATGAAGCGGCGCTGGGCCTCGGCCGGCGGCAGATCGGGAAACACGTCACGGATGAACTTCTCGACGCTTTCGGTGCGCGTGGGACCCGGCAGTACCGCGTTCACCGTCACCCGCGTGCCCGTGGTGAGTTCGGCCAGCGAGCGCGACAGGCCCAGCTGCATGGTCTTGGTCGCGCTGTAGTGCGCCATTTCCGGCGCCGGGCTGATGCCGGATTCGCTCGATATGAACACCACGCGTCCGTCGCCGCGGGCCAACATGCCGGCGAGGTAATGTCGCGCGAGCCGCACGCCGCTCAGGATGTTCACTTCGAACAGGCGCTGCCAGTCGGCGTCGCTTTCGTCGAAGAAGCCGACCGCCTCGTAGATGCCGAGGTTGTTCACCAGGATGTCGACCTCGGGCAGCGCGGCCAGCGTGGCGGCGCACCCTTCGGCCGTGCCGTTGTCGGCCACCAGCGGCAGCAGGTCGGCCTGCGGATGACTGGCGCGGATGCTGGCGACGCCGGCATCCACGCTGGCCGCGCTGCGCCCGTTGATGACGACCTGCGCACCTTCGGCCGCCAGCGCGCGGGCGATTTCCAGGCCGATGCCATTCGACGACGCGGTGACCAGGGCGCGTCTGCCCTTCAGTTCGAGATCCATGTGCAGCTCCTTGCAGTTGATGTGCCCGCAAGTGTGCCGCCGGCCTATCATTTCACTAACCACCAGAAAAACAATTGATTGTTGATCATGAGTCAAATATCAAGCGGACCACAGTCATGACTACGCGCACCGAAGACCTCATGGTCTATCTGGCGGTAGTCGATGGCGGCTCGCTGACCGCGGCCGCCGAACAGCTGGGGCAGACGGTGTCCGGCGTCAGCCGTGCGCTGGCGCGGCTGGAACGCAGGCTGGACAGCACGCTGCTCGTGCGCACGACACGGCGCATCGACCTGACCGAAGAAGGCCGGCTGTTCGCCGACCACGCACGGCGCATCGTCGCCGCGCTGGCCGAGGCGGAGGAATGCATGGCCATCCGTCGCCAGCGCCCGGCCGGGCGGCTGCGTGTCGATGCCGCCTCGCCCTTCGTGCTGCACGTGCTGGTGCCGCGCGTCGGCGCCTTCCGCGCGCGCTACCCGGATATCGAACTGGAGCTGCACAGCAACGACCGCATCACCGACCTGATCGAACAGCGCACCGACGTCGCGCTGCGCATCGGCACGCTGCCGGATTCGACGCTGCACGCGCGCCTGCTCGGCCGCTCGATGCTGCGCCTGCTGGCCTCGCCGGCCTATCTGGCCGTCCACGGCGAACCGGCCGACGCGGAAGCGCTCGCCGCGCACCGGCTGATCGGCTTCACCGCGCCGACCCACCTGAACACCTGGCCGCTGCGCACGGCGGACGGCGAAGGCTGCGCCATCCGCCCGAAGCTGTCCGCGTCCAGTGGCGAAACGGTGCGCCAGCTCGCGCTCGCTGGCGAAGGCATCGCCTGCCTGTCCGACTTCATGACAGAAGACGACCGGCGCAGCGGCCGGCTGGTCGAGCTGCTCGCACCGCTGCGCGTGCCGAGCTACCAGCCGGTGCATGCCGTGTATTACCGCAACACCACGCTGGCGGCACGCATCGCCTGCTTCATCGACTTCCTCGCCGAAAGCTGGCCGGCGACGGGCGAGGATTGAACCCCGCCCGATGACGGGAGGACAATTCCCGGGTGTCCGCCGCCGCCTGTCACAAAGCCGGGCGCCGGCGCGTCTTCGACGCGTATCCACTCCCGCTGCGACGCCAGACCATGACCTTGAGCACCCACACCTTCGACCAGCACCGCCGGCGCCTGACCGGCATCGCCTACCGCATGCTCGGCTCGCGCGCCGACGCCGACGACGTGCTGCAGGACGCCTGGCTGCGCTGGCACGAGTCGGCGCCTGCCGACCTGCGCTCCGCCGAAGCCTGGCTGGTGACCGCGGTGACCCGGCTCAGCATCGACCGGCTGCGCGCGCGCAAGGCCGAAGCGCAGCACTACGTCGGCCCCTGGCTGCCGGAACCGCTGGCCGAGCACGACCTGATCACGCCGGAATCACGGCTGGAGCGGACCGACGACCTGTCGTTCGCCTTCATCGCGGTACTCGAACGCCTGAGCCCGGATGAACGCGCCGCCTTCCTGCTGCGCGAAGTGTTCGACTACGACTACTCCGAGGTCGCCGAGGCGCTGGACAAGAGCGAGGCGGCCTGCCGCCAGCTGGTGCATCGCGCGAAGGCGCGCGTCGGTGAACAGCAGCCACGCTTCACCGTCGACCGCGAGGCCCATCTGCGCGTGCTGCGCCGTTTCATGGCCGCCGCTCAGTCGGGCAAGCGCGACGACATCGAAAGCCTGCTGGCGGACGACGCGATCGCCGTGTCCGACGGCGGCGGCAAGACCTGGGCCACGCTCAAACCGCTGCACGGCGCCGCGCGCATCGCCTGGCTCTACTACGCGGTCGCACGCAACCCGGACATCAGCCTGGAATGGCGCGAAGGCGTGGTCAATGGCGAGCCGGCCATCCTGCGCTTCCGCAACGGCGTGCTGCACTCGACGCTGTCCATCGTGACCGACGGCGAACGCGTGCTCGCCCTGTACGGCGTACTCAATCCGGACAAGCTGGGTGGCTTCGGCGTCGACTGACGCAGGCGGCTGTCACACCGGGCGGGCGGTCGTCGTCTTGTCCATGAGCGCATCGATTCCGCTGCGCCCCCACATGGAGAAGTCCTCATGCACGGCCTGCGACTGCCCTACTTCCGCCTCGCGCCGGAAGCCTACAAAACCCTTTATGCCCTGTCCGACCACCTCGGGCGCGGCGCACTCGACAAGAAGCTGGTCGAACTGGTCTATCTGCGCGTATCGCAGATGAATGGCTGCGCCTTCTGCCTGGACATGCACGCCACCGCGCTGCGCGCCCTGGGCGAGGATGCCCAGCGCATGGACGTCGCCGCCGGCTGGCGCGAATGCGGATTCTTCAGCGACGCAGAACGGGCGGCGCTGGACTGGGCGGAAACGCTGACCCGCATCGGCGACGGCGCACCGGAGGACGCGCAGTTCGATGCGCTGAAACAGCACTTCAGCGACGCGCAGATCGCCGAACTGACCTTCGCCGTCGCCACCATCAACGCGTGGAACCGCATCGCCGTGTCGATGCAGCAACCGATCGAGCGGAGGGCGTCGTGATGCGCCGCGCGTCGCTGCTTACCGTGCTGCTGGCGCTGGCCTTCGTCGCCCAACCTGCTCTCGCACACGAAGCCGATCACGGCGGCGGCGTTGCGCAGCGCCTGAGCCAGCCGCTGCAGCCGGGTCTGGACGAAGGCGTGCTGCTGGTCGTCACGCTGGCACCGGGAGAAGCCAGCCCGGCACATCGCCACCAGGCGCATGTATTCGTCTACATGCTGGAAGGCGAAGTGCTGATGCAGGTGGCGGGCGGACCCGAGCGCCGGCTCAGGCCGGGCGACGTGTTCGAGGAAAAACCGGACGACATCCACACGCAGGCGCGCAACCTGAGCAGCACGGCGCCCGCCCGTTTCGCCGTGTTCATGGTGAAGAAGCAGGGCGTGCCGGTGGTGCTGCCGGCGAACTGAGAGACCGCCGTTTCGCGGCGCGCCGCGGAACGCAGTCTGCTATCGTCCCGACGCTCCGACATCACGGCAGGTTTCATGAGCGTCATCACCGTCTATCACAACCCGAAATGCAGCAACTCGCGCGGCGCACTCGAGCTGATACGCGAACGCGGCTTCAAGCCACACGTCGTCGAGTACCTGAAGACACCGCTGTCGGCCGACGCGCTGCGCGCGCTGATTGCCGCCTGCGGCATACCGGTGCGCGAACTGATGCGCAGCAAGGAGACGCTGTTCGGCGAACTGGGCCTCGCTGACCCGACGCTTGGCGACGACGCACTGATCGCGGCGCTGGTCGAACACCCGGTGCTGCTGAACCGGCCCATCGTCGCCACCCCGCTCGGCACGCGGCTGTGCCGACCGCCGGAACGGGTGCTCGACATCCTGCCCGCGCGATGAGAAAGACCGGGCCGGGCAAGGCCGAAACCGACCTGATGCCGCCGTTCGAGGGATTGGCGCTCAAAGACATCATCATCCCCGATACGAAGGATGCCGTCGCCGCCGCGGTCGCGGAAATCCGCGCCGCTGGCGAAGCCGGTTTCGACACCGAATCGAAACCGACCTTCAGACCGGGAGAAGTGAGCAGCGGGCCGCACCTCGTGCAGTTCGCGCTGCCCGACCGCGCCTTCCTGTTCCAGATGCACGACGGCGCCAGCCGCGATGCGGCATCATTGCTGCTGGAGGATCCGGCGGTGCTGAAGATAGGCTTCGGCCTCAGCGCCGACCGCAGCCAGATCCACGCGAAACTTGGCTCCACGCTGCAGTCGGTGCTCGACCTCGATCACCTGTTCCGCCGTCGCGGCTACAACAGCTCGCTGGGCGCACGCGCCGCCGTCGGCCTGGTGCTGGACCGCAATTTCCGCAAGTCGAAATCGGTGACCACCACCAACTGGTCGCTGCCCCGCCTGAGCGATGCGCAGAAGCTGTATGCCGCCAACGACGCCTACGCCGCGCTGCGCGTGTATCTCGCGCTCACGCTGACGCCGCAGGAAAGACAGGCGCTGCTGCCAGGGCGCTGAGCGCGTCTTGTCGCGGTCGGAAGACCGCTGCTACAGCCTCCCGAGGCTCAGGCCACGAGTCTGGCGCCCGCTGTGGGAACGGCCGTGGCCGCGACACGGCCACTGCAGTCCGCAGGCTTCGATACAGGCCGCAGTCGGGGTCAGAAGACCCCTCCCATAGAAACCCGGCTCCGGCCACCGACCGCGAGTCTGGCGTCCCCCTCTGTGGGAGCGGCCGTGGCCGCGCCGCGACCGCTGCGGTCCGCAGGCTTCGATACAGGTCGCAGTCGGGGTCAGAAGACCCGTTCCCTCTCACAGAAACCCGCGAAGCTTGCCCGTGCGGCGCCTCAGCCAAGCACGCTGGTCATGTAGCAGGCATCTTCGCCATAGCTGGCCAGCGCCTGCTCAGGCACGGTCCCACGCGCTGCCCGGTAGCCGCGCTGCGCCCAGTAACCGGCGGCATCGCCGACCGCCACCAGGGCGGCACAGCGAAGTCCGCGGCATATCGCCAGGTCGTGTGCCGCCTCGTACAGCGCGGCCGCCACGCCGCTGCCGCGCGCCGATACGGCCACCGCGCAGTCATGCAGATACCAGCGCGTCGCCGGCACCGGCAGCGCGGAAAGTTCGGTGTGCAGCGCCGGCGGCTTGCCGTCGTGCCAGGGGTGGGAAACCAGATAGCCGAGCAGATCGCCGGCAGCAGACTGCGCTACCAGGCAAAGATCCGGCGCCAAGCTGATGCGGTTCAGATAGACGGCAGCGCCCTCGGGGGCGAAGGCCGCGTCGGCATAGGCGATTGCCTGCAGCGCAAGCACCGCGTCGACATCGTCGGCGCGCATAGTGCGGATGATCGGATGCATTGGTACTGCAAAGCCTCAGAAAGTGAAATGCGCGTCGGCACCTCGCAAAGTTGCTACACCTGCGCGCCGTCTCACGAAGCGGCGCGCAGTTCCGCCCGCTGACCGGCGGCGAGCCCGCGACCGATCTCGCGCAGGTCGACGCCGATCGGATGCTGACTCACGCGCAGACCGAACTCCGGCAGGATGGCCAGCAGGTGGTCGAAGATGTCGGACTGTATGCCTTCGTACTCCGCCCACACGGTCGTGCGCGTGAAACAGTAGATTTCCAGCGGCAGTCCGTCGGGCGTCGGTGCCAGCTGGCGCACCAGCAGCGTCATGTCGCGGTGTATGCCCGGATGCGCGCGCAGGAAGCGCTCCACGTAGGCGCGGAAACAGCCGATGTTGGTGACACGGCGCTGGTTCACCGGCGCCTTGCCGCGCGCTTCGAGCTGACGGTTCCAGTCGTCGATCTCGCGCTGCTTCTCGCCGAGGTAGTCCTCGAGCACGGCGAAGCGCGCCAGGCTGCGTCGCTCGTCGTCGGACAGGAAGCGCACGCTCTGCTGGTCGAGCAGCAGGCTGCGCTTGATGCGGCGACCGCCGGCTTCCTTCATGCCACGCCAGTTCTTGAACGGATCGGTGATGAAGCGCTTGGTCGGGATCGTGGTGATGGTCTTGTCCCAGTTCTGCACCTTCACCGTATGCAGCGCGATATCGATCACGTCGCCATCGGCATTGAGCTGCGGCATTTCGACCCAGTCGCCGACACGCACGATGTCATTCGACGAAATCTGCACGCTGGCCACCAGTGACAGCAGCGTGTCCTGGAACACCAGCATCAGCACGGCGGCCATCGCACCGAGGCCGGACAGCAGGATGAGCGGCGAGCGGTCGATCAGCGCCGCCACCATCAGGATGGCGGCAACGGCGTAAAGCACGATCTTCACCACCTGGATGTAGCCCTTGATCGGCTTCAGGTGGGCACCGGGCCGCCGCTCGTACAGTGCGTTCAGCCAGCTGAGCAGCGCGCCGACCGCGAGCGCAACGGTGAGCACCATGAAGGCGCTGGCCACGTTCTGCACCACGGTAACCGCGGTCGGCGGCACCTCGGGCAGCAGTGCGATACCGTTGTGCACGATCAGTGCCGGCACGACATTGGACAGACGGCGCACGACCTTGTCATCGAAGGCCGTCTGCCCTTCGGCCACCGGCAACATGCGCAGCACGCGCGACAGCAGGCGCAGCAGCACCTTCTTGACCATCCAGTTGGCTACCCAGGCCAGCAGTGCGATCAGCACGACGCCGATCAGCGCGCGCAGCTCCGGCGGGTAATGGTCGAAGGCCTCCATGAGCTCGAGGTAGCTCGTCATTGTTGTCTCCCTGTGAATGGCCGATGGCAGCGGCACCGCGAAGGCGCGCCGGCTCTGTCGGCATGCAGGACCGACAGCCGCCCACGGCAGGGGTTCCGCAGGGCGGGGGCCCGCCCCGCCTGCGTCAGATCACCGGCGCCAGCCAGCGCTTCATGATGGGCTCGGGCATGCCCTTGCGCGCCGCCAGATCGGCCACCTGATCGGCGCCCACCTTGGTGATCGCGAAGTACTGCGCGTCCGGGTGGGCGAGGTAGAAGCCGCTTACCGCGGCCGTTGGCAGCATTGCGTAGCTTTCGGTCAGCGACACGCCGATCGCCGCCTCGGCGTCGAGCAGGCGGAACAGATCGCCCTTCTCGGTGTGGTCCGGGCAGGCCGGATAGCCCGGCGCCGGGCGGATGCCGCGGTACTTCTCGGCGATCAGCGCGGCGTTGTCGAGCTGCTCGTCACGCGCATAGCCCCAGTCCTCGCGCCGCACCTTCGCGTGCAGGTACTCGGCGAAGGCCTCGGCCAGACGGTCGGCCAGCGCCTTCAGCATGATGCTGCTGTAGTCGTCGTGCGTCTTCTCGAACTCGGCCAGCTTGGTTTCGATGCCGATGCCGGCGGTGACGACGAAGGCGCCGGCCCAGTCGGCCACGCCGCTGGCGCGCGGCGCCACGAAGTCGGCCAGGCAGTAGTGCGGCTTGCCGGCCGGGCGCTCGTGCTGCTGGCGCAGGTTGTGCCAGGTCATCGCGGTATTCAGGCGCGTCTCGTCGCTGTAGAACTCGATGTCGTCGCCGCGGCTGTTGGCCGGCCAGATGCCATATACGGCGCGCGCGGTGAGCCACTTGCCGGCTATCACCTGCTGCAGCATGGCCTGCGCGTCGGCGAGCAGCTTGCGCGCCTCCTCGCCGACGATTTCGTCGTCGAGGATGGCCGGATACGGACCCGACAGTTCCCAGGTCTGGAAGAACGGACCCCAGTCGATGTAGTCGACCAGCGCCGACAGATCCTGGTCCGCGATCACCTGGCGGCCGATCTTCTGCGGCCGTTCGGGAATCACTTCGCTGCCCCAGCCGCAGCAGTAAGCGTTGTCGCGCGCGTCGTTCAGCGACACCAGCTTCTGGCCCTTCTTCGCGGCGTGCTGTTCGCGGATCTTCGCGTAGTCGGCCGCCACTTCTTCGGCATAGGCCGCGCGCTGGTCCTTCGACAGCAGGCTGGTGGCGACGCCGACCGCGCGCGAGGCGTCCGGCACATACACCACTGGCGACGCGTAATGCGGCGCGATCTTGATCGCGGTGTGCGCACGCGAAGTGGTGGCGCCGCCGATCAGCAGCGGAATGTCGAAGCCCTCGCGCGTCATTTCGGACGCGACGTGGCTCATCTCTTCCAGCGACGGCGTGATCAGGCCCGACAGGCCGATGATGTCGGCCTTGTGTTCGCGCGCGGTCTGCAGGATGCGGTCGCACGACACCATGACGCCGAGATCGATCACGTCGTAGCCGTTGCAGCCGAGCACCACGCCGACGATGTTCTTGCCGATGTCGTGCACATCGCCCTTCACCGTCGCGATGACGACGCGGCCCTTGGTTTCGCCGACCTTCTTCGACGCCTCGATATAGGGCTGCAGATGGGCCACCGCCTGCTTCATCACGCGCGCCGACTTCACCACCTGCGGCAGGAACATCTTGCCGTCACCGAACAGGTCGCCGACGTGGTTCATGCCGGCCATCAGCGGGCCTTCGATCACCGCCAGCGGCGGCTTGCCTTCGGCTTCCAGCCGCGCGCGCACCTCTTCGGTGTCCTCGACGACGAATTCGGTGATGCCCTTGACCAGTGCGTGTTCGAGGCGCTTGTCGACCGGCCATTCGCGCCAGGCCAGATCCTGCGTCGATTCCTTCGCCTGTCCCTTCACCGTGATCGCGAATTCGACCAGCGCGTCGCCGGCCCCCGGGTGGCGGTTCAGCACCACGTCCTCGACCTTGTCGCGCAGCGGCTGCGGGATGTCCTCGTACACGCCGAGCTGGCCGGCGTTCACGATGCCCATCGACAGGCCGTTGCGGATCGCGTGGTACAGGAACACGGTGTGGATGGCTTCACGTACCGGGTCGTTGCCGCGGAAGGAGAAGCTCACGTTCGACACGCCGCCCGAAGTCTTCGCGTACGGCAGGTTCTTGTGTATCCAGCCCACCGCTTCGATGTAGTCGACCGCGTAGTTGTCGTGCTCGGCGATACCGGTGGCGATGGCGAAGATGTTCGGGTCGAAGATGATGTCTTCCGGCGGGAAGCCCACCTGCTCGGTCAGCAGCGTGTAGGCGCGCTGGCAGATTTCGGTCTTGCGCTGGTAGGTGTCGGCCTGGCCCTTTTCGTCGAAGGCCATCACGATGACCGCCGCGCCGTAGCGACGTGCGAGCTTGGCCTGGCGCAGGAATTCGGCCTCGCCTTCCTTCATCGAGATCGAGTTGATGACGCCCTTGCCCTGGATGCACTTCAGGCCGGCTTCGATCACGCTCCACTTAGACGAATCGAGCATGATGGGCACGCGCGAAATGTCCGGCTCGGAGGCGATGAGCTTGAGGAAACGCTCCATCGCAGCGACCGAATCCAGCATCGCCTCGTCCATATTGATGTCGATGACCTGGGCGCCGTTCTCGACCTGCTGGCGTGCCACCGCCAGCGCGTCGTCGAAACGCGATTCCAGAATCATTTTCGCGAAGGCGCGCGAGCCGGTCACGTTGGTGCGCTCGCCGACGTTCACGAACAGCGAGTCCGCGCCGACATTGAACGCTTCCAGCCCGGACAGGCGCAGCTTGCGTTCGATCTCGGGTACGGCGCGCGGCGGCATGCCGTCCATCGCCTCGGCGAAGGCACGGATGTGGTCAGGCGTGGTGCCGCAGCAACCGCCGACGATGTTCAGGAAGCCGGACTGCGCCCATTCGCGCAGGTGATTCACCATGTCGGCCGGCGTTTCGTCGTACTCGCCGAAGGCGTTCGGCAGGCCGGCGTTCGGGTGGGCGGACACATGGGTGTCGGCCAGATGCGCCAGTTCCTCGACGTGCTGGCGCATGTCCTTCGGACCGAGCGCGCAGTTGAAGCCGAACGAAATCGGATTGGCGTGACGCAGCGAATTCCAGAACGCCTCGGCAGTCTGGCCGGACAGCGTGCGGCCGGAGGCGTCGGTGATGGTGCCGGAAATCATGACCGGCCAGCGGCGGCCGACCTCGTCGAAGAACTTCTCGACCGCGAACACCGCCGCCTTCGCGTTCAGCGTGTCGAACACGGTCTCGATCAGCAGCAGATCAGCGCCGCCTTCGGTCAGGCCGCGCGCGGCGGCGACGTAGTCATCGACCAGCTGGTCGAAACTGACGTTGCGGAAGCCCGGATCGTTCACGTCCGGCGACAGCGAACAGGTACGCGAAGTCGGGCCCAGCACGCCGGCGACGAAGCGCGGCTTGTCCGGGTTCTTCGCGGTGTATTCGTCACAGGCCGCGCGCGCGATGCGCGCACCTTCGACGTTGAGCTCGTGCACGATCGCTTCCAGGCCGTACTCGGCCTGCGAAATCACCGTGGCGTTGAAAGTGTTGGTTTCGATGATGTCCGCGCCGGCCTCGAGATAGGCCGCGTGGATGCCGCGGATCACGTCCGGCCGCGTCAGCAGCAGCAGATCGTTGTTGCCCTTGAGGTCCTTCGGGTGATCGGCGAAGCGCGTGCCGCGGTAGTCAGCCTCGACCAGCCGGTGCTTCTGCACCATGGTGCCCATCGCGCCATCCAGAATCAGGATGCGGCGGGCCATCAGGGCCTTGAGCTGTTCGGTGCAGTCTGGACGAATCATCGGTCTCTCCGTGGAGCGGCGACCCGTGATCATCGAATGGCGGACACAAAAGCGAAAAACCCGCCGAACGCGGAAAGCGTGCTGACGGGTCGTGGGCAGCTCGCTTTAGCGGCATTTATAACGCGCCCGCAAGCTGGAGGCTCAAATCGGCGCGGACCCGCACCTTAAGGGGGTGCGGGGTTCAAGTCAAGTTTCAGCGGACGTCCATCGACAGTATCCAGCCGACCAGCTTGCTGGCGTCGGCTTCGTTGATGGCCACCGCATTGGGCGGCATCGCCAGACCGGCGGCCTTGCCCTTCCAGTGACTGTCGTAGGGGTTGGAGCCCTTCATCACCGTCTGCACCAGCTGCTTCTGCGCGTCCTTGACGCCGTAGTAGCGCGCGGCGACGTCACGCCACGGAGGCCCGACCGGCGTGCGGCCGTCGGCATTCTTGGCCGGCTCCACGCTGTGACAGACGGTGCAGCCACTGCTGGCGGCGAGCTTCAGCATCGAAGCATCCTTGGATGGGTCGGCCATCGCCGGGCTGCTGCCCAGCGCGAGCGACAAGGCGCCTGCTGCAACTGCGTAACGGAAGGTGTTCATGGTCTTTCTCCCTGATGAATATAGGCGTCTGGTGCCGTGACGGCTCTCGTGAAACCGTTGTGGCATCTCATGTCGCCACGCTAATCCCCTACAGCAGGCAGGGAATTGACGTGCATCAAGGGCGTGCTGCGGCGCAAAAACTATCGCTTCGCGCACGAAAGACCGACCCGTTCAGAAGCAGTTCGCCTCAGCCAACCCGAGCCGGCAGCTCCACTGGAACTGTTCGCGCGCCTGCTTGATCGAGCGCTGGAACATCGCGGTCGGCTCGGCCAGGATGGCGTCGGGCAGCGGCACGACCGGCGCCGCGCCGCTGCTGTTGGTGAAAAAGCGCAGGAAGCAGGTTTCTTCCCTGTCGCAGCTCTGTTCGATCACGCGGCTGTAGTAGGCGCGGTCGCGCGCCGACGCTTCGGGCACGACGATGAACTGCATCAGGCCGAGGCGGCCGGCGACGATCCAGTCCTGCGTGTTCGCCGGCTCCTGTCCGGCATTTGCGCCGGCAGACAGCGTGAGCGCACCGAGCAGCGCGCACAGCATGCGGTTCATGACTTCTCCTCCGGATCGGCGCAAATGCGCCGCTTGCCGGTCAGACCCGCCCGGCGCTGCCCGGTTCGTCGTCGGTGCCGGTGCGACGCGTGCGCAGGCTGCCCTCGACCATGCGGTACTCGAACAGCCGGCATTCGAGCGCGCCATTGAACAGCGGCGTGCGCCGGCTCGCCTTCAGCTTGATCAGCTTCGGGAAATCCGGATCGGCGGTGATGAAGTGGCAGCGCCAGCCCGCGTAGCGCTGCTTCAGCAGGTCGCCCAGCTTCGGATAGAAGGCGTCCAGCGCCGGTTTGTCTTCCAGCCGCACGCCGTAGGGCGGGTTGGTCACCATCACGCCGTGGTCGGCCGGCGGTTCGCGGTCCAGCACGTCCGCCCCTTCCACCTTCACCACCCAGGGCAGCTTCGCCGCCTGAAGGTTTTCCTTGGTGCGCGCCAGCTCGCGGCCGGAAATGTCGGAGCCGAATATGGGCAGCTCGCGTGGCGGCTGGGCGCGCGCGGCGGCGGCCTCACGTATCGTCGTCCATACGGCGGCGCTGAACGGCGTCAGCTTTTCGAAGGCGAAGCTGCGGCCGAGGCCGGGCGCGATGTCGAGCGCCATCTGCGCGGCTTCGATCAGGAAGGTGCCGCTGCCGCACATCGGGTCGAAGAAGGGTTCCACCTTGTCCCAGCCGGACAGCATGATGATGCCGGCGGCGAGGTTTTCCTTGATCGGCGCCTCGACCGCGGCCACCTTGAAGCCGCGCTTGTACAGCGGCTCACCCGAGGTGTCGAGGTAGAGCGTGGCTTCGCGGTCGGTCAGGAAGACGTGGGCGCGCACGTCCGGATTGGCGGTGTCGATGCTGGGCCGCTGCCGGGTCTGTTCGCGCATGCGGTCGCAGATCGCGTCCTTCACCCGCAGCGTCACGAAATCGACGCTCTTCAGCGGCGAGCGCACCGCGGTCGTGTAGACGCGCAGCGTGCGCTTGGGGCTGAACCAGCGCTCCCAGGGCAGACCATAGGCGAGCTTGAAGATGTCGTCTTCCTTGCGGTACGGCCCCTGGCCGACGCGCCACAGCACACGGGTGGCGATGCGGCTTTCCAGGTTGACGGTGTAGGCCAGCTTCCAGTCGCCGGTGAAACCGACGCCACCCGGCACGACCTTGACGTCGGCCGCACCGAGCCGCGTCAGCTCGTCGGCCAGCACGGGCTCGAGGCCACGCGGACAGGGCGAGAAGAAATACTGGCCCGACTGCAGTTCAGGCTCTTCGCGGACGACGCGGCGAACGGCGCGCACGCCGGGTCTGGCGGAATTCGGAGTATTCATGGCTCAGAAAGGCTTCAGCACGACGAGGATGACGACCACGAACAGCACCAGCACCGGCGTTTCGTTGAACCAGCGGTACCAGACGTGGCTGCGCGTGTTGCGGCCCGCTTCGAAGTCTCGCAACAGGCGGGCGCAGTAATGGTGGTAGCCGACCAGCAGCAGCACCAGCGTGAGCTTGGCGTGCATCCAGCCGCCGGAAATGCCCTCGCCCAGCCACAGCCAGAGGCCGAAGCCGACCGCCAGCCCGGCCAGCGGGCCCATGAAACGCAGCAGCTTGCGCGACATCAGCAGCAGGCGGTCGCGCACCGCCGTCTCCTCCGGCCCGAGCATGGCCAGGTTGACGAAGAGGCGTGGCAGATAGAACAGGCCGGCGAACCAGCTGGTGACGAAAACGATGTGCAGGGCCTTGGCCCAGAGGTAACTGCTTTGCATGGTCGACAGGGTCAGGAGGTCGTGGAAGGAGAATTCAGTGCGGCGGCGAGCACGGCGTCGACATCGGGCCGCGCCAGCCGGATGCGCAGTTCGCGCTTCATGCGGCGGTTGTCGAGCACGCGCGACTCACCCATGAAGGAAAGCGTCATCGGCGACAGCTTCTGCGCCGCCTCTGCACGCGCGACGCGCGGCGGGCGCGGCAGCGCGAAGGCATCGGCGACGCGGTCGAAATAGTCGGCCATCTTGAGCCGGGTGTCGTCGCTGGCGTTGTAGGTGCGGCCGCCGCGTGCGCGGTGCAGCGCGGCCCAGGCCAGGCGGGCGAGATCTTCGGCATCGATGTGATTGGTGTGCACGTCGTCGTCCGCCTGCAGCACCGGGTCACCGCGCTGCAGACGTTCGAGCGGCAGGCGGTCCGGGCCGTAGATGCCGGGCGCGCGCAGGATGGACACGGCGACGCCGCGCCGCGCCAGCGTGCGCACTGCGCGCTCGGCGTCGACCCGTCGCTTGCCACGCGCACTGGCCGGTCGCAACGGCCGGCTCTCCGGCACGAGGGCACCGCCGCAGTCGCCGTACACGCCACTGGTGCTGATGTAACAGAGCCGGCGCACGCGACCGGCACGCGCCAGCATATCGACCAGCGCCCGGCTGCGCGGGTCGGTCGCCGCGCCGGAATTCGGCGGCGGCGCGAAATGCCACACCCAGCGGGCAAGCGCAGCGACGCGACGCAGGCTGCGCCGCTGGTCGAGGTCGGCCCGCACGCAGCGCACGCCCAGCGGGCGCAGGTCGGCCGCAGCGACGTCGCTGCGCACCAGCGCCAGCACCCGTATCCGGCGGGCAAGCCACGGCAGGGCGCGACGCGCAACGTCGCCACAGCCTACAATCAGCAGTCTTGACCGGGCGCCGCACCAGTTTCCAGGGGCGGTGCGTCGCGGTCTGCTCGTCATCTTCATTACCGGATTGTCTCACGCAGCCATGTCCTATCAGGTCACGCTCCAGCCCAGCCAGCACCAGTTCGCTACCGATTCCGAAACCCGCCTGCTCGACGCCGCCCTCGCCGCAGGCTTCAACCTTCCGTATGGCTGCCGCAACGGCGCCTGCGGCTCGTGCAAGGGCAAGATACTGTCCGGCACCGTCGATTACGGCCAGTATCAGGCGGCCAAGCTGACCGAGCAGGAGAAGACCCAGGGCTATGCGCTGTTCTGCGTCGCGAAGGCCTGTTCCGATCTGGTGCTCGAATGCCGCGAGGTCGGCGGCCTGAAGGACATCGCGGTGCGCACCCTGCCCACCCGCGTGCAGGAGATGCAGAAGCTGGCGCCCGACGTGATGCTGCTCAAGCTTAAGCTGCCGGCCAACGAGCGCCTGCAGTTCCTGGCCGGCCAGTACATCGACTTCCTGCTGAAGGAGGGAAAGCGTCGCAGCTTCTCGATCGCCAATGCGCCGCACGACGATGAGTTCATCACGCTGCACATCCGCGAAGTGCCGGGCGGTCATTTCACCGGCCACGTGTTCGGCGCAATGAAGGAACGCGACATCCTGCGTTTCGAAGGCCCGCACGGCAGCTTCTTCCTGCGCGAGGACGTCGAGCGCCCGGTGGTGATGGTGGCTGGCGGCACCGGTTTCGCGCCGATCAAGGCGGTGATCGAACATGCGATCAAGATCGGTTACACGCAGCCGATCACGCTGTACTGGGGTGCGCGCACGAAACAGGACCTCTATATGCACGATCTCGCGCAGAGCTGGGTCGGCGCCCTGCCCGGCTTCCGCTACGTGCCGGTACTGTCGGAGCCGGCCGCTGGCGACGCATGGGACGGCCGCACCGGCTTCGTCCACCAGGTCGTCATGGCCGATCTGCCCGACCTGTCGGGTCACCAGGTCTATGCCTGTGGCGGCCCGGCGATGATCGATGCGGCGAAGGAGGACTTCACCCGCCAGTGCGGGCTGCCGATAGAGCATTTTCACGCCGACTCCTTCACCTATTCGACCTAATCGACGCAATGGACCAGGACGTTTTCTTCACCCGGGAACCGGTGGTCAACAAGCAGCGGGCGATCACTGCCACCCGGCTGCGCGTGCACGCACCGGACTGCGCGACCGCGGTGGCCGCGCTCGAATCGATCGGCGATGACTGGCCGCTGGCGCGCCCGGTCTTCGTCGGCCTCGCTGGTTGCCGGCCGGACGCCACGCTGGCCGACTGGATCGCGCCCGAGGGCGCCATGCTCGAGGTCGCCGCGCCGTCGCTGGCCGACCCGGTGACCGCGCAGGCGGTATCGCAGCTGGCCCAGTCAGGGCTGCCGCTGGTGTTGTCCGATTACAAGGCCGGTACCGAGATACCGGCCGGCCTCGCCTTCCGCTTCGTGATGGCCGACGCGCGCGTGCAGCCGGTCACCATCCGCGTGCCGGGCATCCTGATCGCCACCGGCATCGATGAACCCGCTGCGTTCGATGCCGCGATCAAGGCCGGTTACGGCGGCGCCGCCGGCTGGTTCTTCAAGGCCGGCCAGACCACGGCGAAGAAGCTCGCACCGGCGCATGCGCAGATCGTGCGCGTGCTGAATCTGGTCCGCCGCAACGCCGATCCGAAGCAGATCGAGGACGCGATGAAGCAGGACGTGGCGCTGTCCTTCAAGCTGCTGCGCTACATCAACTCGGCCGGTTTCGGCCTGATGTGTCAGGTGCAGTCCTTCCGCCACGCCGTCGTCATCCTCGGCTACGAAAAGCTGAACAAGTGGCTGTCGCTGCTGCTGGTGACCGCCGGCAAGGATCCGTCGGCGCCGGCGCTGATGCAGGCGGCGATCGCCCGCGGCCGGCTGATGGAGGTGCTGGGCGCCGAGTTTTTCCCGCGCGAGGAGCACGACAACCTGTTCATCACCGGCGCCTTCTCGCTGCTCGACCGCCTGCTCGGCGCGCCGATGGACAAGGTGCTCGAAGAAATGTCGCTGCCGGACCGCATCAGCGACGCGCTGCTCGGTCAGGACGGCGCCTACACACCGTTCCTGAAACTGGCCCGCGCCTGCGAGGATGCGTCGGCCGATGCATTGTCGGAACTGACGCACGCACTCGGCCTGAGCGCCGACGCCGTCAATCGCGCCCAGCTGTCGGCGCTGAAGTTCGCCGACACGCTGGAGTTCTGAGTTCCGGTTCGGAAGAACGCGCCTGACCCGCCATCGGAGCCGGCGTTTCCCAACGGGAGCGAGCTTGCTCTCGATAGCGGCCCGGATCGAAGCGGGCGGCCCGCCACTGCCGCGTCGGGGCCAAGGCCGCTCCCACGGGGTGCGTCCCTGCCGTATCAGGCCTTCGACAGCGCCTTCAGGGCCTGGCGGATGCCATCGGACACGCTGACGCCTTCCGGCAAGGTCTTCAGCGCCGCCTGCGCCTCTCGATCGCTGTAACCGAGCGCCATCAGCGCGTTCAGGATGTCGGCGCCGGCATCGGGCGCCACCGCAGCAGCCAGCGACACGGTGGGCATCAGCTTGTCACGCAGTTCGAGCAGCAAACGCTCGGCCGTCTTCTTGCCGATGCCCGGGATCTTCGTCAGCCGGCCCGCCTCCTGCATCGCCACCACGCGCGCCAGTTCGTCGACCGACATGCCGGACAGCACGGCCAGCGCCATGCGCGGGCCGATGCCGCTGATCTTCACCAGCTGGCGAAAGGCCGCGAGCTCGGCCGGCGCGCCGAAGCCGAACAGGAAATGCCCGTCCTCGCGCACGACGAAATGCGTGTGCAGCGTCACCCGCTCGCCGATGGCGGGCAGGTTGTAGAAGGTGCTCATCGGCACATCGACTTCATAGCCCACGCCCTGCACGTCGAGCAGGATGCGCGGCGGATTCTTTTCCAGCAGCGAGCCGGTGAGGCGACCGATCATGAAAACTCCGGGAGACTGAAGGCGCTGGCCGCGACGGATGCGGTCAGGCCGGACGACGCGCGATGATACGCCCGCCGCGCCGGCGGGCGCCGGGGCCGCCGATGGCGCCCATGCCGCGCGCCGCGTGGGCGTGGCAGATGGCGCAGGCAAGCGCGTCGGCGGCGTCGGTGCCGGGGGCCGCGGCCAGCGCCAGCAGGCGGGCCACCATGTACTGCACCTGTTCCTTGTTCGCCTTGCCGTGGCCGACCACGGCCTGCTTCACCTGCAGCGCGGTGTACTCGGCCACCGGCAGGCCGGTGGCGGTCAACGCCGACAGCGCGGCACCGCGCGCCTGACCGAGCAGCAGCGTCGACTGCGGGTTCACGTTCACGAAGACGATTTCCACCGCCGCGTGCGTCGGCTGCCAGGTATCGACCACTTCGCGTATGCCGGCGAACAGCGTGGCAATGCGAGACGGCAGCGGCTCGCGCTCGTTCGAGGTGATGCGGCCGCTGGCGACGTAACGCAGCTTTGCGCCCTCGGCTTCGAGTACGCCGAAGCCGGTGATGCGCAGGCCAGGGTCTATGCCCAGGATGCGCATGTTGCTCACTGCACGATGCCGCTGCCGGCGTTGATGCGCTCGAGTTGCTCGCGGATGCGGATCGGGTCGTCGGAGCGCAGCAGCTTGATCACGCGCGGCGCGATATCGCCGCAGTCGCAGCGCAGTACTTCGCGCTTCACTTCCAGCAGCTGCGACGGATGCATCGAGAACTGGCGCAGACCCATACCCAGCAGCAGGCGCGCGAACTGCGGCTCGCCGGCCATCTCTCCGCACACGGCCACCGGCATGCCGGCGCGCTTGGCCTGCGCGATCACCTGCTGCACCAGCCGCAGCACGGCCGGATGCAGCGGGTCGTAAAGATGCGCCACTGCCTCGTCGGCACGGTCGATCGCCAGCGTGTACTGGATCAGGTCATTGGTGCCGATGGACAGGAAGCTGAAGTGGTTCATCAGCGTTCCGAGCGCCAGCGCCGCAGCCGGAATCTCGACCATGGCGCCGATCTCGACGCGGTCGTCGTACCTGCGGTTCGCCTCGCGCAGCTGCTGCTTGGCCAGCGCGATCATCGCCAGCGCCGATTCGATCTCGTGCTGGAAGGCCACCATGGGCAGCATGATGCGCACCTTGCCGTAGTGCGCGGCGCGCAGGATGGCGCGCAGCTGGGTGACGAACATGCGCGGCTCGGCCAGACAGTAGCGGATCGCGCGCAGACCGAGCGCCGGGTTGGCTTCGCTGCGCTCGGCGCCGCGCAGCGCCTTGTCGGCGCCGATGTCCAGCGTGCGCATGGTGACCGGCTTGCCCTTCATCGCCTGCACCACGCTGCGGTAGGCCTCGAACTGCTCGTCCTCGTCCGGCAGGTCGTCGCGGTTCAGGAACATGAACTCGGTGCGGAACAGACCGATGCCGTCGGCCTCGACTTCGCGCACCTGTTCGACGTCCTGCGGCAGCTCGATGTTGGCGAACAGCTGCACCGCCTCACCGTCCAGCGTGGTGGCGACGGCGCCGGTGAGTCGCTTCAGCTTCGAGCGCTCGATCTCGATCTCGCGCGCGCGCAGCCGGTACTCGTCGAGGATGCGCTCGTCCGGATTGATGATGAGCACGCCGCGCACACCATCGACGATGAGCATGTCGTCGTCCTGGATCAGCCGGCGCGCCTGATGCATGCCGACCAGCGCCGGGATCGCCAGGCTGCGGGCGACGATGGCGGTGTGCGAGGTGGCACCGCCGAGGTCGGTCACGAAGGCGGCGATACGCTGCGCCTTGAACTGTATGGTGTCGGCCGGCGACAGGTCGTGTGCGACAACGATGCTGTCGGTGTCGCGACGGCGGGTACTGACGCGATTGCGCTTGCCGGCCAGCGCCTTGATCACGCGCTCGACCACCTGCACCACATCGGCGCTGCGGCTGCGCAGGTAGGCGTCGTCGATCTGTTCGAACTGCTCGACCAGCCGGTCCATCTGCCGCTTGATCGCCCACTCGGCATTGCAGCGACGGCTGCGGATGTACTCGCCGGCCTCGTCGAGCAGCAGCGGATCGTCGAGGATCATGCTGTGCAGGTCGACGAAAGCGAGCAGTTCGCCGCGCGCCTCGGTACCGTCGTTCAGCAGGCCGCTGCGCAGCTCGGCCAGTTCGCCACGCACGGCGTCGAAGGCGCGGCCGAGCCGGACGACTTCGTCATCGACCTTGCGCGGCGGCAGCGAATAGTGGGCCACCTCGAGCGTCGCGTGCGACACCAGATAGGCATGGCCGATCGCGATGCCGCCGGAAACGGCGAGACCGTGCAGCGTGAAGGTCACTTACTCGCCCTCGCCGAACTTGTCCTCGATCAGCGCGACCAGTGCAGTCATGGCAGCGTCGGCGTCGGCCCCTTCGGTCTCGATGATGATGACCGAGCCCTTGGCGGCCGCCAGCATCATGACGCCCATGATGCTCTTCGCATTGATGCGGCGACCATTGCGCTCCAGCCAGACCTCGCAGCCGTGGCGGCTCGCGATCTGGGTCAGCTTGGCCGAGGCGCGCGCGTGCAGGCCCAGCTTGTTGGTGATTTCGATCTCACGTCTTGGCATCGCGCCCCACCTTCATCGCCATCACTCCGTCACGGCCACCGCTGACCGCCTTGTTGACCAGCCCGTGCAGCGTTTCGCGCTCGCGATAGGTCAGCGTGCGCAGCAGCATGGGCAGATTGACGCCGGACACCGCCTCGACCTTGTCCGGCACGCACAGCTTGAGCGCCAGATTGGACGGCGTGGCGCCGAAGATGTCGGTCAGCAGCAGCACGCCTTCCCCGCTGTCGACGACGGACATCATCCGCCGCGCCAGCGGCAGCAGGTCCAGCGGATCGTCCTGCCCGGACACGCCGAGCTGCGCGATCTGCGCCGGCCGTGTGTTGAGCACGTGGCAGGCGCACTGGATCAGCGACTCGCCGTAGCTGCTGTGCGTAATCAGAAACAGGCCGATCATCGTTTGAATTCTCCCTTGGCGGCATTCTAAGCGCTGCAACCGGCTTGAACCGGGATACCGGCACGGCCGACCGCGCAGATCAGAAGCGAGCGCAGCGCTCGCAAGGCACCTGCACCACGGCGTGGTCTTCCAGCCGCACCGCGGTGAGCTCGCCGCCCCACAGGCAACCCGAGTCCAGCGCGATCAGATTGGCAGCGCGACGATAGCCCAGCGCCGACCAGTGACCGCACACCACGGTGTGCGTGCGCCAGCGCGCGGCCTCGACGTCGAACCACGGCAGATGTCCGGGCGGAGGCTCCTCCGGCGACCCCTTGCTGAAGAACTCCATGTGACCGGCCGGCGTACAGAAGCGCATGCGGGTCAGCGCATTGACGATGACGCGCAGGCGGTCCCAGCCGGTCAGCGTGTCGCTCCAGGCCGCCGGTTCGCTGCCCCACATGCGATGCATGAACTCGTCGTGCTGCGGCCCGCGCAGCGCGTCCTCGACCTCGCGCGCCAGCAGCATCGCCTGCACCACGTCCCACTGCGGCAGCAGGCCCGCATGCACCATCGCGAATTCGCCCTCGACGTGCATCATCGGCCGCTCGCGCAACCAGGCCAGCAGCTCGTCGCGGTCCGGCGCGTCGAGTACGTGGTGGAAGGTATCCAGCCGGTGCTGCTTGCCGTGACCGGCGGCGATCATCAGCAGCGACAGGTCGTGGTTGCCGAGCACGGTCACCGCAGCGTCGCCGAGGTCGCGCACGAAGCGCAGGGTTTCCAGCGACTTCGGGCCACGATTGACCAGATCGCCGACAAACCACAGCCGGTCACGACGGCGATCGAAGCCGCAGCGCTCGAGCAGCGTTTCGAGTGGATCGAAACAACCCTGCAGATCGCCGATCGCCCAGGTGCTCATGTGCCGGTTCCGCTGCGAACCTCATCGGACGGAGCCGGCGACGGCGCCGGGCCATCGCCCTGCGGAACGTACTCCGGCACCCACTGCGCCAGCTCGGCGCGGACGGCGGCGGGCTCGGCCGGCAAGGGACCGGTCAGCCAGCGCTCGAGCCGGCCCAGCCACAGCGCGTCGTCGATCGCCCGGGCGCGTGCGATGCGCACCTTGGGGTGATGGGTGGGGCGCGTCGTCTCGTCGCTGGCCAGCAGCTCCTCGTACAACTTCTCGCCCGGGCGCAGGCCGGTGAATTCGATCTTCACCTCGGATTCCGACGCGCCGGACAGGCGGATCATGTCGCGCGCCAGGTCGGCGATGCGCACCGGCTCGCCCATGTCGAGCACGAAGATCTCCCCACCCTCACCCATCAGCGCCGCCTGCAGCACCAGCTGCGCTGCCTCGGGGATGGACATGAAGTAACGGATGATGTCCGGGTGAGTCACGGTGACCGGACCGCCGCGGGCGATCTGTTCCTGGAACTTCGGAATGACGCTGCCGGCGCTGCCCAGGACATTGCCGAAACGCACCGTGCTGAACAGCGTGTCGCCGCCGCGCGCAGCCAGCGCCTGGCAGCCCATCTCGGCCAGACGCTTGGTCGCGCCCATCACGTTGACCGGATTCACCGCCTTGTCGGTCGACACCAGCACGAAACGCGGCACACTGCTGGCCTGCGCAGCCCGCGCCGCCGCCAGCGTACCGCCGACATTGTTGCGGATCGCCTCGGCCGCATTGACGCCCTCCATCAGCGGCACATGCTTGTAGGCCGCCGCGTGGAACACCACCACCGGCCGGAAGCGCTGCATCGCCGCGAGCAGACGGTCCTCCTCGCGCACATCGCCGATCACCGGCTCGATGCGCACGTGCGGAAAGAGCTCGGCGAATTCCTCGACGAGCGTGTACAGGAAGAACTCGCTGCGCTCGAAGGCGACGATGGCCGACGGCGAGAACCGTGCGATCTGGCGACACAACTCGGAACCGATCGAACCGCCAGCGCCGGTGACCATGACCGTCTGACCGTGAATCAACTCCCTTAGCCGTGGAGCGTCGATCTTCACCGGATCGCGACCGAGCAGATCCTCGACCTCGACCTCGCGCACCGCTGCTACCGCGACCCTTCCACTGATGAGGTCGTCGAATGAAGGCACTGTCATCGGCTTCACGCCTGCGCGAACACAGGCGTTGGCGGCCGCGCGGCGCCGCTCGTGAGACATCGATGGCATTGCGATGATGGCGTGGGATACCTTGAGCTCCCGCGCGAGGTGCTCAAGCGCATCTAGCCCTCCAAGTACCTTGTGGCCGTAGAGCGTTCTTCGATGTTTGGTGGGATTGTCGTCGAGCAACCCCACGACGCGCCAGGATCCGGAGCGGCCGATTTCCCTCAGCAAGCCGAGGGCCGACTCGCCAGCCCCCAGGATGATGACCGGTTTGCCCTTGGTGACAGCCTCACCCCAGTCGCGATGATCCCTCCACAACCGGTAGGCGAAGCGCGCTCCGCCCATGAACAGCAGCAAGAGCATCGGGTCGAGCAAGTAGATGGACCGCGGAACGATGCCCTCGGGCCGGGCCAGCCACACGAGAATCGGCAACACGAGAGCCGCAAGCCCGACGGTAACCACCAGCCGCTTGAGATCAGGCATGCTCGCGAAGCGCCATATCCCGCGGTAGAGGCCCGCGAGATGGAACACTACGGCCTGCGCCCCGACGACCAGCGGCAACAACGCAAGCATCGAAGGTCGATATTCGTCGGGAATCGAAAGATTGAAGCGCAGCGAGAACGCGCCATACCAGGCGAGTCCCGCAATCAGCGCGTCACAGATCAGAACAACGACCGTACGCGGCACTCTCATCAGGTGCCCCTCCTGAAAGTACTCACAACAGGCAACTCGAAAACTGGACCATGGCATTCCCGGCGCGGACTCAGCGCCACTTCATCAAACTCGGTTGCCACTCAGCGACTGCTCAGCGTGTCTCGGACAACAGAACAGACCCGCTCGACCTGCGCGTCCTCGAGATTCGATCCCGACGGAAGACAGACGCCATTCGCAAAGGCTTCGTCGCTGAAACTGCGTTCCTCTTCGTGAGGAAAGTAGGCACATCCTTCGAACAATGGCTGGCGGTGCATGGGATTCCACACATGGCGAGCCTCGATGTTCTGGCGTGCCAGCGCAGCGATGAGGTCGGCAGGTCGAACAGGCCCCGCTTCCGGCTCAAGGGTGCAGACACTGAGCCAACGGGTGGACCGACCGAAATCTGCTTCGGGCATCCAGTCAAGTCCTGGGAGGTCCGCAAGCAGGGTGCGATAAAGCTCGAATATGCGACGGCGCGCCGCAACACGCTCTTCGAGGACCTGCAACTGACCGCGCCCCACACCCGCAAGGATGTTGCTCATGCGGTAGTTGTAGGCCATGTGTTTGTGCAGGTACCAAGGCGCTGGCTCTCGGCCCTGTGTAGCCAGGAAGCGCGCGCGCGCAACGAGTTCCTCATCGTCGGAGACCAGCATTCCCCCGCCCGAAGTCGTGATGATCTTGTTGCCGTTGAAGGAGTAAACGCCGATACGCCCGAGCGTGCCGCTCGATCGGCCTTGGTAGGTCGCGCCCAGCGATTCGGCTGCATCCTCGATCACCGGCACCTGATAGCGGTCACACAAAGCCAGAATGCGATCCATATCGGCACTCTGTCCGTACAGATTGACCACTACGACGGCCTTGGGAAGGCATCCGCGGCGTTCGGCGTCCTCCAGAGCACGCGCGAGCGCCTTCGACGACATGTTCCACGTCTCCGGCTCGGAATCGATGAAGACCGGACGTGCCCCCAGATACAGCACCGGATTCGCAGTGGCCACGAAGGTCAAGGATGAACAGAACACTTCATCACCCTGCCGAACGCCCAGCAGATCCAGCGCGAGATGAATCGCGGCGGTCCCCGACGACAGCGCTGCCGCATGGCCAACGCCCACATGCCTGGCGAGTTCCACTTCGAAAGCATCGACGTTGGGTCCGAGCGGCGCGATCCAGTTGGTTCGGAATGCGTCGTCGACAAAACCTCGCTCCCCCTGGCCGAGGTGCGGTGTCGACAGGAGGATGGGGCTGCACAGGTTGCGACGGAGCAGGAGGCCGACGGGATGACCCGCGGCGTCAATCTGCGGAAGATGATCCACACGATACTGGTCCATCAGCGCAAGCGCCTCTTCGGCCACCGCGTCCGGGCCTATCGTCTTCGGCTCACGTGCAGGAGCCTGCGTCAGGAGGTCATCCAACGTGGCACCGCCGAGAAGCATGCGACGAAGGTCGCCATCGGTGATTGTTCGCTTCAGACGTCCGTCCGCGTCGACCAGCAGCAGTACGCCCCGAGCGGTGCGCTCAAGGCGTGCAAGCGCAGCACGGATATCGGCCTTTTCATCGATCAGAAGATCTTCAACGTTATTCATAAAGTCTGCGAGCAGGAACACCAATCCAACATTGTCCCTCACCTACGTCCTTCGTGACTACAGCCCCCGCTCCGACGACAGCGTCATCGCCGACTTTCACGCCAGGGAGGATTACCGCGCCAGCCCCGACCAGCACCCTGCGCCCGATGCTGACAGCCCCTCCCAGCACAGAGCCAGGTGCGAGATGAGCCCAGTCGCCGACCATGCAATCGTGATCGACAACTACGCCATGATTTACGATAACTCCCCCGCCCACGGTTGTACCCGCCGCAACGATCGCCCGCGCCGCGACAAATGCCCCGTGACCAAGCTCGGCGTGAACCGACACTTCGGAAGCCGGGTGCACAACCGATACAAGGAGAGGTCCGAGCGCCGTCAGTCGTGTCGCGATGTCCTGGCGAATGCGGTTCTGGCCTATCGCAACATGCACGAGGGCGGCGGATGTAGAGGCGGGCACCGCCGGGTGGACAACCGGCCGCCCCAGCAGCATTTGCACCTCACGCTTGTCGTCCCGCACCTCGATCTGCGCGTCGCGATCCGCCCGAAGCCAGGCATCGAGAACGACTTTGGCGTGCCCGCCGGCCCCTATCATCAGCGCCCGCATGTCAGTACGCGTTCCGTTTGTGAAGCAGCGTCGGATCGAGCGGCAGCGTGGCGAGATGATCGACGATCCGATGCGCAGCTTGGCCATCGCCATAGACATTGACGCAAGGCGCCCGGCCGACCGCCAGCGCGCGAGCGATTGCCTCGCTGATGGCCTCGTAGCTGACCGGAACGTCGATCACGTTTCCGCTCCGCTCACGCCCGCACTGCCGGTCGCCGACGTTGACGACGGGCAGCCCAAAACTAGCTGCCTCGATGATGCCACTGCTGGAATTCCCGACGAGCACGTCAACCGACGCCAGGCAAAGAAGATACTCATCACGCGGTAGATGGGTCAGAAGAACGAAGCCGTCGCACCCTGCCAGCGCTTCAAGCTCAGCCCGGACAAGCGCGCCGCCGGCATCGCTGTTCGGCATGAGACACAGCACCTGCAACTGCCGATCCTGCAATGCATCGACCAGCACACGCGCCTGCCGCCCCGCATCCCTCGCATCCTGAACCACAGGATGAAAGACCATCAGCGCAATCGGCGCATTCGCGTCAAAGCCATAGCTGCGACACAGCCTGTCCCGATCAGCGCATACACCATCGTTCAACCCATCGAGACCCGGCGCGCCGGTCACGAACACATTCGTCGAATGCTCGCCCATCCGGATCAGACGTTCGCGCGCTCCTTCGGTACTGGTGAAATGGTAATGAGACAACTTGGAAATCGCGTGTCGTACTGGTTCATCCACGGTGCCCGACAACTCCCCGCCGTGGATATGAACCACCGGAATGTTCAGGTGAAGGGCGGCGATTGCCGCCGCCAGCATCTCCCCCCGGTCGCCAAGTACCAGCACGATATCAGGCGCGCATCGGTCTAAAACCTCCACCATTCCATCCAGTTCGGCTGCAAGAGCCCGCGCCATGGTCGCGCCCGACGAGCCATCCAGCGTGACCGGGATGCGCGCCAGAATGGTGAGCCCTGTCGCCTCGATCTCACTGACGGTTCGACCGAATTCGGACAGCAGGTGCGTGCCGGTAACACAGAGTTCCAACTCTAGGCGCGCGTCCTGATGGATCGCCTGCAGAGTGCGCCGCATCAGTCCGAAGTCAGCACGCGTGCCCGTTACATAGACGATTCGCCTCACGGCACCAGATCTTCCCATCGGAGCGTTTCCCCCTCCTTCAGGGCTCGCACCACGCAGCGCCCGACGACAGCGTTCACGTCGCAAGGAGCGATGCCGTCGCCGGGGCGCATCAGAACGAGGTCCGCGGCGGTCAGCACCTGACCGGCGGATACATCGACTGCAAGTGTGACGCTGCGGCGTGCCGCAACGCGCACCTCGTACTCGGCAGAGGAGGGCACTTTGTGGCCGTCGCCCATGACCTGTTCCGCATCGCGGATGGCTCGCACCATCGCCGCAAGCTCATCGGGTTCAAGCGAGGCTGCGTGGTCCGGACCGGGCGCGTGACGGTCCAGAGTGAAGTGCTTCTCGAAGACGGTCGCGCCAAGCACGCGGGCCAGCGGCGCGACGAAGATACCCTCGGTGTGATCTGAGTAGCCGACCGGTACCGAGAAACGTTCCGCCAAAGTGCGGATCGCCAGCAAGTTTACGTCGGCCAGCGCGGTCGGATAGTTCGATGTGCAGTGCAACAACGTGAGCGCATCAGCTAGCCCCTCCGCGTGACCAGTGCTGTGGCGGGCCTGCTCCACCCAGTTGACCGCATCGGCCACCTCGTCAAGGGTGGCCATGCCTGTCGACATGATCAGCGGCAGTCCCTTGGATGCAAGAAAACGGACAAACGGCGCATTCGTAAGCTCACCCGACGGGATCTTGAGTCGACGCAGACCAAGGTCGATCAGAAACTCAGCCGACTGTTCGTCGAATGCGGTTGACAGGAACTCAATGCCGCGATCATGACAATGAATGGCTAGGCGTCGATGCGCGTCCTCGTCAAGTTCAAGCGCCTGAAGCATCGAGAACTGCTCGCCAGCACCTGTCGCGGCCAGCTGATAGGCGGCCTTGCGGGCGGAACGCGTAACCAGACGCTCCGCCTTGAAGGTCTGGAACTTCACGATGTCAGCGCCCGCATCGGCCGCCGCGTCAACAAGGCGCAGCGCTGCCGATTCCGAGCCATTGTGATTGACTCCCGCCTCGGCGATGATCAGGCAGCGCGCGGCAGCATCAGGACCATTCCAGCTCACCATATCGAAAGCCCACCGTCGACCATCAGATTCTGACCTGTGATGTAAGACGAGGCCGGCGACGCAAGAAAGAGGGCCGCATCGGCGATCTCGTCCGCCTCGGCCATGCGATTCATCGGCACCCGGGCACGATATCTGTCATGAAAGACACCGTTCTGACCACTGGACACACCACCGGGGGAAATCGCGTTGACCCGGATACCATCTGGCGCCCACAGCGCGGCGAGGTAGCGGGTCAAGGAGATCACTGCGCCTTTGGATGCAGCATAGACCGGCGGAGTATTGATTGCCCCGCCCAGGTAGAAGGATCCTTCATAGATCCGCATGTCCGGAGCCATCGCCCCATAGATGGATGCGGTCTGCACGATGGCGCCGCCTCCGGTCTCCTTCATTCGCTTTGCGCACTCTCTGGCCATCACGAACAGACCATCCACGTTGACCGCCATCACCTCATGCCACGTCTCAAGCGTGTAACGCTCGACGGGATCGAAAAAACGCGACAGCTCTCTCGATTTTGACGCAGCATTGTTGAACACCACGTCGATACGCCCCGCCCACTCATGGACCCCAGCCACCGTGGAAGCAATGGCGTCCGCGCTGGCCAGGTCGCACTGGAACACGCGCACATCAGCGCCCTCGCGCAATCCATCAACAACCGTGGCAAGCCTTTCGCCATCAATATCCACCAGCGCCACGCGCGCGCCAAATTCCGTCAGTCGGCGCGCGATGACGCTTCCTATGATGCCGGCGGCCCCGGTAACAATTGCGACAGCGCCCTCAAGGCGCAGATATGACATTGGAGCAGCACTCATGATTGCTTTACTTCATCCTTTTCGCTCAACGATCCATCGACCCAGCAGCGACCCTCCATGGAGCAATGTATGGCGTCGACCCACCGTACCGTTGCAAGACCGTCCTCCACGCTGCAACAACGTGCATCGTCGCCCTGCATGGCAGATGCATGTTGCTGCCGGATCATCTGGTTGCGGTCCACTTGCAGACGCGTTTCCGTACCGTTGACGTCGATCGTGCCCCGCACCAGATCCGCCCGCATGGTGCCGAACGGACCATTGAGGACGATCCAGCGCGACGCGGTGCGGTCAAGGTAATTCATGTGTATGGTGGCGTGCTCGCAACGCTCCGTGCTGGCCAGCACCGTTGCCACGTCCTCGCTCGCGATCTCCAGAGCACTCACATGCCCGCCATGCGCCACCGTGCTCTGCCACCGCCCGGCCAGCCATTGCACGTAATCGAGTTCATGGCTCAGATCACGCACCACGCCGCCGTCTTCGCTCCGCGACGAGTAGGACTGCCGGTAATCCCGGCCAGGTCTCCAATCAGGCAGGTACTGTCCGACATAGGCGCTCAGCGACCACAGGCGCTCGCTTCCAGCGAGTTCAAAAAGGCGACCGAGCACCGGGTGGAAACGCAGCGTGTAACCTACGTATACGGGGCCCGCGGGTAGCATCAGCGTCTCGTCCGCTCTTGTAAGCATTGGCTTCTCGACCAGAGTGACCCCCCGGTATCCACGCGCGGCAAGTTGAGTCAGCGTAAGCCCGTGCAATCCAGTGTCGTTGGCGATGACCACATACTCAGGCGCGTGAGTCGCGAGCGCTACACCCAGATCGTCAAAGGCAGGAAGCTCGGTATCTCTGCGCGCCGTGACGGCCGCGACATCGCAGCCCATCGAACGCAGCACATCGGCGTGACGAAGACCGATCGAACCGAGGCCGACGACCAGGCACCTCATTCCGGCGCACCGCGACGTTCGAGAAGCAGGCTGACGATCTCGAAATCGAGCTCACTGTCGATGTCTATCGAACGCTCCTCCGGCATGACGTACAACGCCGTGTCCGCGTGGAACAGCCCATTGCGGCCGAACAGGGCTTCGCGTGTCCATACGTAGATCGACGCATTCATGTCGTAACACTCGGGAGCATCCTGGCGCCGAAGTATCGGCGTTGCGGGCCGTTTTGACAGATCGATGCGACCGTCCGGCGCGCGTTCGATCAAATTAAAATATGGCGAGCGACGAGCCGGCGCCGCGGTGACGACATTGCCGGCCCCGGCCTCCCGCAGCAGCGCAACGGCCGCCCGGATGTCGGCAGGCAACCGGAGCGGAGACGTGCAGTCGAGGTCCACGACGATATCAGCCCTCCAGCCGAGCGCACGCTCAGCCGATTCGACGCAGTGCCTGATCACTGGGATCTTGCCAGCCACGTCGCTTGCAAGTTCGTCAGGCCGTTCTACCGGCAGATCGGCGCCGGCGGCAACGGCAAGGTCGCGATATTGCGCGCTGTCACTGCTGAAGGCGATTGCGTCGAACAGCCCGCTATCGCGCGCCTGAAGCACCGTGTGCGCCAGCAGGGGCCGACCTCCAACAATACGGGCATTCTTGTTCGGTACGCCCTTCGACCCTCCGCGGGCACATATCGTGCACAAAATTCGTTCTGGCATGGCTTCAATTTCGATGCGAGTAGGTCAGCAACAGTCTGAACAACAGGACGACTTCGCTCGAACAGTGCACGTCAGAACGTCGAAAGCGAGGTCAGACGGCCCGTCAGCCAGCTTACCACGCGCAATTTTCCATCCGAGAGCCGCAGGCTGACTGGATCAAGCAAGTGCCGCGGTGCTCGCCCGAAAGCAAGCCGCCGTTCGATATACGCAAAGTCTCTAGTGAACTTGAAAACGCTGCCTTGCTGCTTGTCAATCAGATAGAGGAAGTCATTGGCCTCGACAATGTCGTTGCAGACCTGTACCGGCGCGGTCGCTACCCGTGTTGCCTCCCCGCTGGTCAGATCCAGCCGCGTGACATGCCCGAAGTCACAGTTGTCGAGACAATAAAGCGTGGTCCCGAAAAGACGGGCGAAGTGCACCTGCCGGCAGGACGCCTGCAGGACCGGCGAACGCGAGGGCCACCGCCATACTGCGCCGCAGTTATCGAGAACGCACAGCTCTCCCGAATGTTCAAACGCCATGACGACGGGACGAGGGTGGTCGATATGCAGCCAGTCATCCCCGTCGGTCAACCAGGCCCCGTCAGTGTAGATAGACCCGATCGAAAGGCGTCCATCCGGCAGCATGTCGAGCTGCGTTGGCAGCCCCCGCGTAAACGAGGTCCGCCCGCGCTTCCCGTCTCGATGCACGTTCTCACGATCCGAAGTAAGCCACCACGTCTCTCCATCGCGTTCGATACAGTCCCAAGGCTTGCTTCCCGGAAGCGTGAGTTCCTCGAGCGCGATCGACGCAGCGTCATTACTGTGAGACCCGTCGACGCAGGCCAGAATGCAGTAGTTCAGCCGCTGCGCCCTCATGCGCAAGGCGCGATCGCCCCCCGGAGCAAGCTGTTGGCACATCAGAGCCGACAATCGCGCGGCAAGCTCACGCCATGGGCGTTCGTCCGACACGCTGGGAGGTGAGTCAAGAAGACGCGCAGTCAGGAGATCGATGCGACGCACATCGTCAGGTTCCGGCCGCGCGAGCAGTGCATTCAGAAGCTGGCCGCAATCCTCGCCAGCAGGGATGCCGGACACCCGGATGTCGTCCCCAGGCAAGCGGTCATACCAGCTGAGGGGATCGGTATTTCCACCGGCAATCTGAGCGAAATCAATCTGCCTCATCATTGCCCCGTGCGGATCTCAATTGGACAGGAGCGGCGTCGGCGCCCCTCGCCAATCGCCGTCGACCACCGCCACAACCCGCATGTGGCTGGACAACAGATGGTCCTGCAGCAGATGCTGCAGCGCCTCCCGTGCAGCTTCGTCGCCAAGAATAAGCGACAGCGCCGGATCATCTGCAAACGCGTCAGGACGGGCGGTGAGATAGCCCTGCAGTCTTGCGACGTCGAGTTTGCCTGGCGTGCACATCTCGACCACGCGGAAGCCGTTGCGTTGCAACAGCTTCCGGATCGAGCCGGGGTTGTACAGGCGTACATGATCGAACAGGATGTTCGATGAATCGGTGCCTAGCTTGCGCGTTTCAACGCTGCGCTCGTTCGGCGTCGACAGGATAAGTGGCGCCCCCGGTTTCAGTACCTGCCGAACCGCGCGCAGGAACATGTCCGGCTCGACCACGTGCTCTATCAGTTCCCAGGCGAACACCGTATCGAACTGACGGGCGCTGCTTGTCAGAGCGTCAAACCCCTCGGTCAGGATCTCGACCTGCGGCAGGCCGAGCTTGAGTGCTTGAGGCTCGAGCAGGACGATGTTTTTCACCTCCCCTGTCGCCGCCAGTTCCTCCGCGAATTCACCGTTGCCGGCGCCGAACTCGAAAATGCTCTCGGGCGCCATTCCCATCCGCGCCCATACATCCATCGCGTACGACACCCGCTCGCGATACATCGGTTTGCGTGTCACGCGCATCGCGGCCGGCAGTCGCTCCCGCCAGAAGGTCATCGCACGGCTTCGGCGCACGAAATCAAGATGCAGCTTCTCGGTGGGGCCGGGCGAGATGAAGAGCGTTTCACAGTTCGAGCACCGCCGATAGGCCAGGGTCTGGTGGATGAACACATGCGGCACCTGATTGCCATGGCAGGCCGGGCAGCATGTGTCGGCAAACTCCGCTTCATGCGCGCGCAGATCGTCGATGTCCAACTGCATGAGACGGTCGAATTCCTCCGCAACGCCGTCCGGATGAATATCCCTGACGTCAATCTTCTCTTTCATTCTTCTGTACCCATGTATCAGTTGGCCCCGTGCCCGGAGCAAAATACAGTTCAAGTTCCGACAGGCCTGCCCTCGCACCGTTGGCGCCGGCAACTGCATCGAAGCGCACGCGATAGTGCGAGAACGACTGGGTTCCGCCCAGCGAGAAGGATGATGGCGCTGCCGCGTTCTGACTTAGGGCAACGCCTTCGCGGCGATCGAGAACACTCCAGGCGCGCCGATCGTTCGATCCTTCAAGAGTCCAGCCATATGTCTCGACACGTTCCATACTGCGGTTAGCCAAGGCCACAAGACGATAGATGCGCAAAGGCTGGTATCTCATGTCGGGAACGAAGACGCGGATTTCCGTGTCCTGGTCCGCCGCCCAACTTACAGCAGATCCGAAGTTGAAATCCGCGATGTGGGCAGCGGCGCCGCTAACATTCGCTCCCAGGTGGGTCTGCGCAAATGGCGCATAGTTTGGTAACACCAGTGGCGCATCCGATGCACCTGTTGTCATCGACAGTGACGACCCCCGCCTTGCTCCGGCGAAAATGAAACTCACCACCGGCTGCGCCGACGGCATCAGCCACCAGTTGGGCGGGAGGGTGATTGCAAGCGCCTGGTTGCGGTGCGGGTGGCGCGGTGGTCCAAGGGTCTGGACGATGCGCGTAAAGTCGCCCCGCTGAACCGGATTCCACAGTATCCAGGCCTGATCCAGCGCCATAACCCGTTCGGAGTCCTCCAGCACGCGCACTCGATCCACGTCAGCACCGCGCATCCGCAACAAAGCAGCAAGCAAGGGTTGGAAATAGGACTCGTTGACATAAACGAACTGCTTTTCGCGGACGATCTCGGCGCCGTAGCGCCCGGCGAGTTCGATCACCGGAAACACATACCGCGGGCTGGTCAGCACCGCCCAGGCAAACGCCGCCAGCGCGACCAAGGCTAGCACCGGCGTGGGCGGCCGCATCTCGGCATGCTGGCCCGGCAGTTCGGGGAGTCGTGCAGAAAGAGCCACCGCCATGCCCGCCAGCGCAAAGGCGACGCCGATCAGTTCGTTTCGTTCCTGCGGTAGGAACAGCGAGACGGCTATGAAACTGAACAGCATCGACGGCACAGCGAAGCTGACATGCGACACCTTCGCCATTCCACGCCGCAATGCGCCCGACCAACCACTCCAGCCTGCAACGCCGAAGACAGCGAGAAATGCGAGGAGTGCCGGCACACCAGCCATCAGGGCGATGTCCAGATAAAGCACGTGCGTGGAATAGGTGTTCAACAGGCCGTTGAACGCGTCGCCCTCGAGCGGAAGTTTGAGCGTACCGACGCCGTGCCCGAATCCCCACCCCTCGGCGAGCATGTGCAGCCCGCCGTAGGCAAGTGCAGAGCGCGCCGCGTTGGCGTTTGCCAGCGCGGCGACGCTCGTATTCGACCCACTCGCACTCGCACTCGCACTTGCACTTGCACTCGCATTTGCGGGGGGGGGGTGATCCGCGCTGGCCACGACAGGCGGCGTCTCCTCGGAGGTCAGACTGGGCTTTAGATAGAAGACGTTCTGCGCCACGACGCCGAGCATGATGGCGATGAGCGCGGACTTGAACCAATCACGCCGCAATAGCAAACTTATCAACAGCACGCACAATCCGCTCGCCATCGAAAGGCTGACCGCGCGCGTGTTGTTGAGAAGCATCATCACCAGCAGGAACGCGGCGGCCAAGCCCGCTATCAACCATGTACCCCGTCTCAGCACACCGATCCATGCGAGCACACCTAAGCCGACCGCGAAAGCGGCAGGGGCGTGGTAGTAGTCGGTACCGCGAACACGCTGGAAACCCTCAGACACCCCCGGGATGGACGCGATCACATACGAGCTGTCGTGAATGCTCCACTGGATGCCGATCACCATCCCCACGATAAGCGTGGCGAACCCCACGACCATCAGCGCCCGGCGCAGTCTGTCCTGGTCCGAAATGCCCCATGCCATCAAGACTGCCCAGTAAACCCAGGATGCCCAGCCGGAAAGCCCAGTCGCCATCTGGGCGAGGGTATCGACATCAGCGCCGCGCACGCCATGAACGCCCGAGCCAAGCACCCCCCAACCGAAGAAGAAGCCGAGCGCCAGTGCGAATGTCCGTAGGATCCGTTGCGGACGCGAGGCCAGCGCAGTCAGTAGAACGCTGATGATCACGACGTCACCGACGAGCAACGCGACGTCCGGTAACAGACCAAGCGGCTGACCAAAAACATCTGTCAGCGCGTGAATGACATGACGTACCGGCGCCGCAAACAGCGAATTCAGCCAGGCAGCACTGCTGAGCCCAATCGTCGACACCGATATCGCGGCAAACACACGTCGCTTCACGGGCGAAACTGACATAACGGCCAGCGCAGCGCACGCCGCCAACACCCGCACCCCGCCTTGCCACACAGGCAGCATCGGGAGGGCAATCGCCCCGAACAGCAGCACGAGCGAAGCAGAAAAGATCCATGCCGGCAAAAGCCGGATACCGACGGACTCCATTAGCCGTCAGTCCAGGCGCAAGCTGGCAATACCGTAACCGCCAACTGGACCAGCCGCAGCCGCACCCGCTGCGCTCACTTCTCCGACAGTCAGCGTCTGGCTGTCCAGCACGTAGGTCCAATGCTGTCCTGGTTCGACCACATCGAGGTTGTCGTGAAAATAACGGTTATCACGCGTCTTCAAGGCCAGGAATGGCTGAGGCCCGAACATGCGGCCGGCGCGCAAGCGAACGTGCAGCCGCGCACCGTCGCGCGAAAGTGACAATTCTGGCGCTGGGCTAACGGCCCCGGGCTCAATGACATCCAGATGGCGACGCGCCGCGTCCTCGGCACCGGAAAAACGGATACGCACACCCGGAAACTCGGCCCGTACGCTCCGGAGCAGCTCCCGCACCACACGCACATCCGGGCGCACGTCCCGATAATCGTGATCGGCAAAGGACAGGATCGCACTGCCGTGTTGAAGTGCTTCAGCAAACGCGTCGACGACGTCGGCACGCGTGAGCTGGCGCAGCCGGGTACCGACGTTCAGGCAGCGGAAAATCCAGCGCCGACACTGACCCGGCCGCTGATAATCGTCGTGGTGAGGGTGATACCCCATCCACGAACGTGGCGCACGGCGCCAGTCGCCGAAACGACCGAGCTGGGTGTCCTGTTGCGCACTACCTGCGTCGCGACATGCCTGATTCGCGTAGTCGAACGGGATCCATTGTTCGAGAAAGGCATGGGAATCCGGCCGTTCGGCATGAAAACCCGGCCGATTCGTCGTGGGAAACCAATGATCGTCGATGATCCTTCGCGCTATCACCGAAAGCAGCACATCCATGCTGTTCTGATACGAGGTTGCGGCCGCCAGTGGCTGGCGGGTGAGTGACAACGGGTGGAAATGCCAGTTGATCTCATCCTCGTGGCTGCCTGTGACACGGAGCATGTGCCGGTAGAAGTCGAAAACCTTCCCGTAACCCAGATCCTTGCGCCGCGGGTTGGCGACGTACCCCATATGATCAAGGCAATGCCAGCTGTACACCCATCCGCGGCCGAAATCGTCAATCATTTCCCGCCGGAAAGTCTGGCCAAGCGCCTCTGACAGCATGGCGCGGATGTCATCCCAGGTTCTGTTGTACGCCAGCAGTTCAGGTGCGACGACAGCCGCCACCTGACGCTCAAGACCATCGAGCGGAATCCGGCTCTGCTGCAACGCCTTCAGGGTTTCGGGCGACGGCTCGAGACGCAGGCCGAACAGTTCGTCTATGCGACGGAAGGTGGCCTCGATGTCTTCGTCCAGTGGTCCCTCAGTGTCGATGCAGTGCACGACATGCAGCACCGGCTGATCTTTTGAAGCAGGAATCATCGGAATGAGGTGCGGTTCAGTTCGAGGCTGTAACGCCGGGGCTGAACCGTTGTCTCCAGTAGGTCTGAAATTCTATCGGATGCGCCGCCCGGTCTCGGCAGCAGTGCGCGCAGTCGTCTCATTTCCCGCGCCACCGGCCCGTCTTCGAGGAGCTCGAGCAAGCCAGCCCCGGCATCGGATAGACAGTTGACGGCGAGTGCGCCATCTCCTTCACCATAGGTCACCGCATCCTGAAAGGCAGACAGCCGAAGCACGAGGACCGGCTTGTCGCAAAGAAGGAGCTCCCAGCCCACGGTAGAGGTCAGCGTAACGCCGACGTCGCATGCGTGTATCACATGGGCAAGCGCCTCCTGCGGGAGGCTGTGTATACAGCCCTCGGGCATGGACTCGGCAGCGTGGTCCGTACTGCTCGGATGTAATCGAACAACGAGCCGCCAGCCTCTCTCACGGCAGACAGCGGCAAGATGGTAGCGAACACGCCGAGGAAGGTCGGGATCAGCCGGTTCAGGCTGCTCGGCCCAGAACACGACCTTTTCATTATCCCCGATGCCGCGCGTGCGCCGCCACGCCCGCCCCGAATCTGCCAATGCGGGTTCGGCCAGCGGATCGAACATGGGGCTGCCAGTGAGGTGGATATCCGCCCCGTCCCGACCTGCAGCGATCAACCGACGCACGACGTCGTGTCGTGACACCGCCAACACATGACCATTATCCGGACGTCCCAGCCACGGCTCCTCCAACAGCCCGAACAATTCAACCATGCACAGACTAGGGATGTCGAGCCGGAAGGCTGCACGCAATGCAGCTTTTTCCATGCGGGGCGAGGTCGTTGCGACAACGACATCCGGCGCGACCCGCTTCAGTATTCGGCTCATGAAGCGCACGGGCGCGAAGGCGTTCAGGCCGGATTTCTCATAACGCTTCCTGGCGAGAACCTCTCCGACGTCCTCCACCAGTTCGAGAAAGGAAACACCCAGATAGGCGACGGACTCCTCTCGCAACAGTCCCTTTCCGTCCGTGTGATGCCGCCGCGCCAACTCCTCACCGAGACGACGGACACCGGGATCGGACACATCGACGAAATCGATGGGCCGCAGATGCGGAATCCTCTCCCGCCGCGCAACCTCGCCTGCTGTAGTGAGGGCCAGCAGTTCGCACTCATGTCCGCGCTGCGTCAGCGTCCGGTAAAGCGGCAGGACAGCCGCGATGTGGGCGCCTCCGTAACAGGTTAGGAATACCTTCATCCGCGCAAACTTTCAATCAGCGTCTGCCGCCGCTCGGCCAACGAGGGAGTTCGCGGCATTCCGACGTCCCGACAAGAGGACGGCAACACGCCGGTAATGCCGTTCGAACAGGAACCAGAAGACCACGGCAAGAGCGTAACAGGCAACGAAACAGATGACGAAGTCAACAAAGGGCAGGCCGCTCAGCAAACCACAAGCGTGCATGAGCACGATGAAATTGTAGTGAAGAAGATAAAGCGAATATGAATAGTCGGCCGCAAACCTCGTGATGCGGTTGCGGGAAGAGCCGGTGCGGTCCTCAAGGAGAAGGAATGCTATGGCGCAAGCGACGATTATCAAGGCATAAAGGTTGAAATCGTACACGATCAGCCTTTCGAATGAGGTACGGTGCTCCAGCCACCCAGTCCATACAAGACGGGCGGCGCACAGCAGCAGCACGAGCCCCAGCACGCTGTGCAAGACCGGCTTGAGTGCATTGGGCACCGAAAGAGGCGAATCGGTACGAAATCGCAAATACAGCCAGGCGAGCCCCTCCGGACAGGCACCAGAGCAGACTTAGCCCCTGACCTGTGCCCGCAACCATATTGAATAGCGGAACCGGCAGCACCAAGAGCAGCAACGCCCAAGGCGCCCGAGTCGGCTGACCGCAGCGAAAAAGAACGAGACCGAAGCAGACATACAGCCACCACTCGATCGCGACGGTCCACAACGGCCGCGCACTTCCAAAGGTGGCGATCTTAAGCGCAGACAGGCCAAGGATTTCGTCGAAAAACAACCCGAACGGATGCTGCTGAAGCATCAGCAGGGAGCCGACGAAATGCTTGACCTTGTAATAGTCGGCATAGGGGTTCTCCCCTGCCCTGATCGCTACGACGGTGTCCATCGCCAGGATGCACAGTAGGGCGGGAAGGTAGGGTACGAACACGCGGCAGAGACGATCGATCAGATAGACCTTGAGACCGTAATCCGACCTGCTAAGCCGCTGCAACGTGGTGAGAACAATAAGGAAACCGGAAAGCACGAAGAAAATCACCACGCCCAGATCCCCGATACCCAGGGTCCCTGTCGGGACCAGCACGATAGAGTAGATATGACCAATCAGCACCATCTGCGCCGCGACTACGCGCATTGCATCCAGGAGCGTCGCCTGCGAAGCGTTCATGAGGCAGCCTGCTCCTTAGCAAGGCCAGCGAGCCTCACCACGAGATCCTCGACCCGGCGCGTTGCCGGAACATCGGCTGGGTACGCCAGCCGCTCGAGATCGGGTGGCCGCCGCGCATCCAGCGCTGCGGCGGCTTCGTCCAGCGACACCACATCCTGTGCCAAACCGTACTCGGCATAGGGGGGGTAGCCCGCGGCCCCAACGGTAACCACCGATTTCCCGAGCAGCGCCGCCTGCAATCCCACGGTGGACGTTTCCAGGATGACCTGATCCGCAGCGTGGAGACAGACTTCAATGGGAATCTCGGCCGGACAAAACTGCCCATGAACCATTGCCGTAGAGCCCGGCACGACAGGTTTGTTGGGGTGCTGCCTGACGAGATATGCGACATCGGTGGACGTCGCGCAGTATCTCTCGAGGAAAGAGATCATTCTTGCGGGTTCGACGAAGGGCTTTCCTATCATTGATACCGACGCTGATGGACACGCCCACAATAGCAAGCGTTGTTCCGGCGCAAGCCCCAGGGATTGCCGGAACGACGCAGCACGGGCCGGGAGCGTCGCGGCGAACAGCGCATCGAACGCTGGACTGCCGGTCACATGAATGGCCCCGTCTGAAAAACCTTCGGCGAGAAGGTGGCGACGAACCGCCTCCGCCATGACGGTCACGTTGCGCGCGTATCCAGGGGCACAGATGTAGGAAGACTCGTGCTGCAGGAACAGGTCGGATACAGCCAACGTCTCGATCCCCAGCCCACGCGCAGCTCGAAGCAGCGCCAGTTCAGAGCGCGGACTGGTGGTCGTCACCACCAAATCTGCGGGGTTTCGACTGAGGTATCGGCGCATTGCATGAAGAGGCAGAAAGCATTTTCTGCCCTCGCGCGCGTAAAGTTCCGCCGCTGCGGCGCCACCATGCTCGATGTGCAAGTCCCGCAAGCCGATCGCGTAGTAGGCGAGGGAGTCCGCTTCCGACACGTCCGGGTGCAAGGGGCGCTCGACATACCGATTGGCTAGCTCAAGCCAGGGACCGTCGCCATCTTCGAGCAGAGCACAATAGCCGAGCGCATTAATGCCGGCGCTTCTCAATGCCGCAAACGCGGTCGTGAAGCCAATAACGCTAAGGTCAACGTCCCTCCGAGCCGCCAAGGCACGAATGACCGGAATGAGGCTCTGAACGTGTCCGCCCCCGTAACATGCGAAGAGGATGCGGGTCCTGGAGCTGACCATCGATCAGAGGGCCGTGTTGTCGTGACGCAGCACCACCGTATTTCCGAGCATGTCGTTCGCCGCGACCGCCACCGTCTCGACGTCCATCCAGGGCAAGGTGTCGCCGTGGAACGCGTAGTACCACGTGCGTCCTGAAGTATCGAAATCCAGATTGTCGTGCACGTAGCGCCGCGAGCGAGTCTTGATTGCCAGAAAAGGTTGTGGTCCGAAAACCGTTCCGGCCTCAGTGCGAACTTCGATGAACGGAACGTCGCCCGACTGTGCAGGATGGAAGCGCAGTGACAACTCGAGCGGCGGCTGCGCGGGCTCTATCGCGAGCTGAGCACGGAATGCATCGCGACAGCTGCTGTAGAAGAACGGCACATCCGGGTGATTCCGTGATGCGGTCCGGACAAACGCAAACGCACTGTCGACTTCAGGCACCAGATCCCGCCAGTCGTGGCTGCAAAGGCCAACCAGTACCTGCTCGCCGCGCTGTGCCCGCTCAAACGCGAGATCCATCTCCTGCTGCGTCATGCGAGCGATCCTGCTGTTCAGGTTCAGCGCGCGCCCGATAAGTCGTCGGCAATTGCCCGGCACCTGATAGTCGTCGTGCGCCGGGTGATAGACGGTCCAGTCGTGTGGCGCCTTGCGCCAGTTTCCGGAGCGTCCGTTGCGGAAATCGATCGACGCATCGATATCTGAAGTGTCGGCAGTCGCCATATTGGAAATGTCGTATGGGATGAACTGCTCAAGAAACCAGTGGCTGTCCGGGCGCTCGGCCTGGAAACCGGCGCGATATGAGGCGGGAAAGAAATTGCGGTCGATGACCCGGCGGCACAGGATCTGATAAAGATCATCGGTCCTGAGATAGTGAGTTGCACAACGGTGCGCGTCCCGGTAGGTCGACATCGGATGGAAATGAAACTCCACCGTGTCGCGAGACCAAGGCTGTCGACGGACCAGCGCCGAATAATGGTCGTGGATGTTGTGGTACCCGATATCGCGCTTGCGCGGGTTCTCGAGATAGCCGACGTGATCCATGCAGAACCACGAATAGGTCCATCCGTTCCCCGCGCTGTCCGGCAGTCTGAACCGGAAGTCACGCGCACATGCCCTTTCGAGCATCTGCTCGACTTCCGTCCAGGTGCCCAGTGTGTTGGCACGATGGGTACGCAGCATCTCCTGCACCGCATGCGTGCGCTGACCAAGATCGATCTCGCCTTCCTGCAGTCGCTTCAGGTTCGACAGCGTCGGCTCGATACCGCCGACATCGAACAGATCCGAAAGACGCTCAAACTTGGCTTCGATCGACTCATACAGAGGGCCCTCGGTGTCGATCGCGTGAACGATATGCACCGCGCCGCTCATGCCACCCCCTCTTCCCTTGCCGCACCGAAGCGCTCAGGGAAAACCTGCTTCATCTCATACTCATAGGGATCCGTGCGGTAGCCCTGCGCCCCTCGCCCGGTGGACAGCCACTTGGAGAAGCGCTCCGCGAGGAAGCTGTCTGAAAGGAAGCCATGCATCTCCCGCCACTCATCTGCCGAGGGCGAAAAACCGGACGTCACATAGTTCAGGCGAGAAAAATAGGGCTGACAGATCATTTCGATGAAAACGACCTCCGCGCGCGACAGATTCTCCGGCCATCGTGGCTTTGCATCAGGAAGCGCACGATACGTCTTGCCGAACGACGTATTGGACGCCCAGTCCTCACCATCTGCGCGCAACGATTCTGCATCAACCATGGCCGGTGAGTATTCGATATCCAGGAAAGTGCAGATGCGCCGGGCGTTCGCTTCAGGCTCCGCTGCAATATCCTCCGCTCGCACCACAAGAACTCTATCCGGAAACCGCGCAACCAAGCCTTCGATGCACTCGGCGGCACCACGGAAGTTGAACGCTGCATCGAGATAAGTGCAGCCAGGCTCAAAAGTCATCAGCTTGTACGACACCGCAACATCGCGCGGGTCGCGAAATATGTGAATGGCCTTCCCATTCGGAAACATCTCAAGAAAACAGTCGATATCCTCCCACTGCACCGCGAGTTTCTCGGCCCAGCGCACATCGGCTGACGCCCCGTCGCAGAGGAGGTCACGCATGATGAGCTCGTACATCAACGCGTAACTTGGCCGCGCCACCCCATCTGATCGCGCGACGATTCCATCAACGTCCAGCGAAAGCCCCCACCTCTTGCGGAGACGCGCATCCGTATCCTTCACCAGTTCATGGCGATTTCTTCGGTCATCCATGTCGCCATAACGTCCAACACAAAAGCGCAGGAACTTGACCGTCGACGAAGCCGCCCGAATGGTCGGGTGGGCTCCAAGCATCGCCGTTAGGAAGGTCGTGCCCGAACGATAGACGCCGGAGATCATGATAGGCCGCGAATCAGCGACCTGTCCGAGCGATTCAACGCGCTCCACGGGAGCCCTCCGTCCCCAGAAATGTTCTGGAATGGGCGCTGGAGAACCCGGAAAGAGGTCCGCTGCGCTCACCGCGTGTAAGTACCACCATATACTCGTAGAAGAACTCCGGAGGCTCGGTCACGAACGACGCTTTCGCGAAATCACCGCGGCGGGGAAAACACAGCAGTGCATCGATACGATGCCCGTGCTCCCGCAGGAGAGCCAGCATGCGTCCGGTATCGGTAAAGAAGTTCGGGTGATTCTTCCGACGAGCACCAATTTCGGCGTCGAGCGCGGCATTGTCGTCCGGATGATAGAGATCGTGTTTGCCGGTAAAGTAAATTCGCGCACCCGGCCTCGTAACTCGCAGAAACTCCGTCAACGCCACATTCTGGAAGGTCGCATCGAACGTTGCGATACAGGACAGGTTGTCGAACGCACCGTCATCGAAAGGAAGGGACTCCGCCGGCGACTCGGAGATACCCTCGACACCGTCGCGGCCTGACCAGTTCTTCCGCGCAGCCTCGACCATAGCCGTCGAAATATCGACAGCGCTCAACCTGAGGCCATGTTCGAGATAGAGTGGAAACATCCTCCCCCACGCACACCCTATCTCAAGAACCCGGCCCGGATTGAACCCGTATTGGGAGAAGATATTGCGATAGACCTCATCATCTTCGGTATTGGCGTCTCCTTCGATGATCTTGCTACTGCCGACACCCGCCTCGTCGACGCGAGATTTCCAGTATCGATAGTAGGATTCATTCCAGTACAACTTGCGCGGATCTTCGTTACTCATCTATTCCACCCATAGCCGTTGAGCATGCGCGCAATCATTCATCCCTTCTCCCATATCGGGGAGCGCAGTCGCCATGCCCCTCCGTCGTTCACCCAAAGATGAGGGGTGCGCGCTTCTTCTATCACTTCGTGAAACTGATCGATGGTGATATCCATATAATCGAGGCAATTCGCCAGATACTGATGCGGATATTCACCATCAAATCGCTTCACCAGCGCGACGCCCTCTTCGCGCGTAATGTCGCCATTCCGGATCTCCTGCGCCGAATCATATGTCGCTCGTCCAATGCCAAACTTGATGTGCGCGGTGTAATAGTGCAACCAGTCGATCTGATCATCCAGAGAGCTGTACTTGCTGTAACTTCCTTCGGTGCGATGCACATTCGGAACGAAGTCTGAATTCTCGACGGCAAAGTAATATGTTTCCTGCGGGTGCCACCGAAGGTAATAACCGAGGTAATGCACTTCGGAGCCTGTTTCCAGCAGCCGGTTTGGATCGATGGGGAGGTAAGCCTCCAGATCGGCCTTGGTGAACTTGTAGCGTTGCATCAGTTCCAGCGCGCTGACCCCGCCGAGATACAGTTCCTCCAGACGTCCGTCCGCGCTGTAATACTTTGGATCGCGCGTGGGCTTCTCATTATCGACTATCGGATTTCCATACTCCGCTTCATTCTCGCCGAACATCACGAGAGGAATATCAAGCAGGACGGACATCTTGGGAGCAAGATTCTTCTGACCGAGAATGAAAGGCTGAAACGGATGACACAGGTTCAGGAACGCCTGCTGTGTCAGAACGCGGTGAACCTTCCGGTTCTGATGATATGTGTAATTCGCAAATCCCGAATCGAGCCACTTGTTAAAATTGTACTGACCGATCTCGGTATAAAGCGCAGGCGGCCAAGTAACCAGAATCGGATTCATGCCGTACTTGTACTTCAACAAATGCGCGGCCATGACGCTATCCTTGCCACCACTGCCGGGCACCACGACATCGTATCGACCGTCGTTGCGGCGAAAGCGGTTACAGAGCTCGATCAGTTGGCGTTCACGCTCGGCCCAGTTAATCCTCTTCTTCAGTTCTGCGAACTTGCAGGCATCGCACATTCCATGCTCATCGAATGCAAGCGACTGCTTCAGCTGCCCCTTCACGTTGCGGAACTCAACCGAGGATGCCGGCCGCTGATTGCTCATGGTGCATTTGCAGCAGAACTTCACATCTAGCGGGAGGCCGTATTTTCCAAGCTTTGCATTCATGATGTGTCAAAGACCCACGAAGTTCTTGAGTAGGCGAATACCGGCATCCCGGCTCTTCTCGGGATGAAACTGAACGCCGAACACGTTGCCGCGAGCGACCGCTGCAACGAACGAATGGCCTCCATGAGTTGTCAGTCCAGCTACGTCGGTGAAGTTTACGAATTCATACGAATGCATGAAATAGAACTCAGCATCTGCCTCGATCCCCGTGAAGATCGGCGCATCACCAACGCGGCGGACCGGCTTGAAACCGATGTGGGGCACGGCCGCCTTGCAGACCACCGGTCGAACTTCGCCCTCCACAAGCCCCAGCCCCGCGGTTTCTCCGAACTCGTAGCCGACGTCTGCCAACAACTGCATTCCAAGACAGATCCCGAGCACGGGTCTATCTTCCGCCACCCGCCTCACGGCGTCGAACATCCCTCGTTCGTGGATCTGCATCATCCCCTCGGAGAAGCTTCCCACCCCCGGCAGGACTACCCTTTTGGCAGCCAGCACATCCGCCGGACGGCTAATTACGCGAACCTCCGCTCCTGCCGCGATGATTGCCTTACGGATACTCTCAATATTTCCGGCCGACCCATAGTCAACCACACTGACGACATTGGACATCGCACTCACCCGAGTTCCTTCAGGGCATTCTTGATATCGGTAACGCTGCACACGCCATAGTGCAGAACGCTCGCAACCGCCACGGCGTCAGGGCGCGCACGCCGCACCATCTTCACGATGTCGTCGACCGAACCGGCGCCGCTCGCGGCAATGACCGGCACCGCAACGGTTGCCTTCACCTGTTCGATGAGATCGACGTCGAAGCCGGCGCGCCGTCCGTCTCGATCGACGGACTGCAAGAGAATCTCGCCCGCACCGCGCTGTTCGGCTTCACGGACCCATTCGATCACATTTCTGCCGCTACGCTCGCGGCCACAGTCGGTATAGCACTCCCACATCCGGTCCCAACGTTTGGCCTCGACGTTCACCACTACGGCCTGCGACCCGAACAATCGCGCTGCCCGGTCGACCAACTCGGGATCGCGTTGCACGGCCTCGGTGTTCAACGCGACTTTGTCCGCTCCACTGTGGAATGCACGCGAGACGTCGTCGACAGATCGAATCCCGCCACCTACCGTGAATGGTACAAAAACGTGTTCGGATGCCGAGCGTATTTGATCGAAAAGAACTTCTCTGCGATACAAGGAAGCAACGATGTCTATATAAAAGATCTCATCGGCACCCTGTTCGTAATACCGACGCGCGATCTCCGCAGGCTCGCCGATCTTTCGCAAGCCCTCGAAATGCACGGGCTTTACCACACACGGCGGCTTGACGTCTAATTTTGCAATGACTCTCATCGTAAGATCTTTCGCGCGAATCCGGATTAAGAACTCATCGGGTGCGAACTGGCACTCCGCCTGTCGTCACCGAAAAGGAAGCGCGCACGCCCTGTAGCGAGCAACGGAGCTTCGACGAAACGGTGAAACACAAGCGCGGATAGAAAGGAGGCCGCAATCACCGCAATTGTCAGTGCAGCAACACCTCCCCATCTCGACAGTACAGCATCCCCCAACGATGCGAGGCCTAACAACGCCATCGCATGAAACGCCAGAGGGTGAAGCAGATAAAGGCCATAGCTGGCATCACCAAGACACCTCGCAACAGGACGCATGGCGCCACAGACGGGCAGGCGACTCCAAACCGCCACAAGCAGCACCGTCACCGCAGCGCGAACACTGCCCTGCCATCCCGTCAGCAACGTGCTTTGCGAATGTTCGCCCGTGTAGAACAACCCAAATAGCAGAAGAACGGCCGGAATCCAGGTCCACGCAGGCCACGGCCTGCGCGAGCCCGACCGTAACCAGGCCCCCACGGCACAGCCGCCCGCAAAATAGGCTAGGAACGCCACAAACTGGGTGTACTCGAATACCTTCTCCGAAAAATCTGCCCTCCCAAACTCGAGCACACCATGGACGAAGGACATCTGAAGCGCGAAGGCGAGTCCAAGCCAGACGGCCAGCCTTGTCGGACTGGCCGCAACGACGCTCAAAGACAGCAGGAAAAATGGAAACAGCAGGTAGAAGAGGAATTCGATGCCGAGTGACCAACCGCCAATCACAAGCGCGGTAGCCCCCGGATTCCCCAACCCGAAAAGCATGGTGAGGTTGGCGGAAAGACTCGTCAGCTTGAGGGTGAGCGCCTCGTCATCCAAGGCCAGGAGGCGATACGTCATCGCCAGCGCAAGAACAGTGACGTAAAGGGGCGCAAGCCGAACGAAGCGCAGTGCAATGAACGAACCAAGATCGTTCAACGTGCGCAACTTTCGCATATAGGCAAAGGTGATGCTCGCACCCGACAGAACAAAGAACACATACACCGCATACAGACCTATTGCATCGAGCTTCGTGACAGACTGCCAGTTGAGCAGATGATACGCCGCTACGCCGATAGCGCACGCGCCCCGCAGAAGGTCGAGCGCGTGCATGCGGGTACTGCCCGAAGATGCGCCCCCTGCTTCATCCAGCGGCGGGGAATGGCGACGGTTACCGAGTGCATCGGTCATACCCCTAGAAGCTCCCTTTCCCCAACACCTGCCGCACGGTCATCAGCAGAATTCTTAAGTCGAGCCAGAAGGAACGGGTGCGAACATACTCCAGGTCCATGCTCAGGCGCTGCGCCGCATGTGCTTCCGACCTCATTGTCGCTTGTGCTAGACCGGTGATACCCGGACGCACTGATGTTCTCGTCGTCCATTGCTCAGACGTGTACAACGAGCGCTGAGCGGGTACATCCGGCCGGGGACCGACGAGGCTCATATCACCCGCGAGGACATTCAGCAATTGGGGCAGCTCGTCGAGGCTTGTCCTACGTAGCCAGCGCCCCGATCGCGTGATGCGGGGATCCCCCTGCTGGGTCTGGTATCCGCCGACTCGATCAGCGTCAACAACCATGCTTCGGAACTTGTACATGCCGAAGGTCTTTCCATTCATTCCTACCCGGGTCTGCCGATAGAAGACCGGCCCTGGACTATCGAATCTGACAACCAGTGCAAGCACCACCAGCACCGGCCAGATCAATGAGAGCAATGAAAGGGCGACGAGGAGATCAAAGAATCGCTTGGTCATGACGAAGAAATCAGGCGCACCCTGCGGCAAAATCGAAATCGACTCCAAGTGCGTCGAAACTGACTGACCCCATCGCAAGCAGGTCAGTCGTATCGGCGTCGATGAAGATGCGGGCCCACAACTCCACGGCGATCAATGCGCGAAGCTCCCTGGTGCGATCCCTGCTGCCCGACCGATGCTCGGCTATCATCTCCGCCACCGCGTCCAGAGCGAACAAGCCTCGGTCGGCGGTACGACTACCGAGCAGAAGTTCGTCCACGAAACCCCCAAGTCGGTTGCGGAACCACTCCCCGACGGGCACCGTAAACATCTGCTTCCGGCGGTAAGCCAGTTCTTCACCAATCAACGGCGCAACTGCCTTCTTGTAGATGTACTTGGTCTCACCATCCTTCAGTTTCAGATCGCCAGGAATTCTGAAGGCCAGTTCCATCATCCGGTAATCGAGAAATGGCGTCCGAGCCTCAAGCGAGACAGCCATTCCCATCCTGTCTGGCTTGACGAGATTGTTTCCAGCTAGCAGCAACTGCATGTCGAGATACAGCGCCCGATTGACGGGGTCCATGTGCTCACACTCGTCGAAGAGGTGCGCCGTGACGGACTGCGAGTTCAGACCTTCCAGTTCCGCGCGCAACGTCTTGCCATAGAGGCGGCGCTTGGCACTCTCGTCAAACAGAGAGAGGTTCTGATGACAGGCCGCTCGAAAGCCCCCCTCGGAGAGACCCGCTATGTCACGGGAGAAGAACGATTTGTACTTGTCGTAACCTGCAAACAGCTCGTCCCCCCCATCACCTGTGAGTACGACCTTCACTTCGTGTGCGGCGAGCTGCGCCACACGGTAAGTGGGGAGGAAGGACACATCGCCGTGCGGCTGATCGCAATGCCATATCGCCAGCGGCCAAAGATCGAGCATGTTCGAATCGACCTTCTGGACAATATGCCGGGCGCCGAAGCGCAGAGCAGCCTGCTCCGCATAGAGGCTCTCGTCGAACCGTGCGTCATGAAACCCAATGGCATATGTCTTGACGGGTTCATCGAGATGGTGGCTCATCATTCCAACCACCGTCGTCGAATCAACACCACCACTGAGGAACGCTCCGAAAGGCACGTCGGAACGTAAGCGCAGACGCACCGCGTCGTCGAGTGTCTGGTTGAACATGGCCATCCACTCCACCTCAGGTCTTGATTCCGCATGCTGGTCAGCCAACGACCACCAGCGCACGGTTTCAATGCCTGTGCGGTCAATGCGCACGTAGTGCCCCGGTTCAAGGTGCTTGATGCCGTCGAACATCGTGTGCGGCGGCGGCACGTAGTTGAAAGTCAGAAAGTGGTGAAGCGCCTCGAGATTCATCCGGCGCGGCATGCCGGTTGCGAGCAACGCCTTGATCTCCGATGCAAAATGGACACGAACTCCATCGTCATGAAGATACAGCGGCTTCACTCCGATCCGGTCCCGCACGAGGAAGAGTGCATCGGCGCGTGCATCGTAGATTGCGAATGCAAACATCCCGTTCAGTCGCGACACGAACTCCAGACCCTCACGCTCATACAGCCGAAGCAGAACCTCCGTATCCGAGTGGGAACGGCATTCGAATCGGCTTCCCTTCAGTTCCGCCGCCAGTTCGACGTGATTGAATATCTCGCCATTCTGGACAACTGCAATCAGCCCGTCGTCCGAAACGAAAGGTTGATGCCCTCCTGCAACATCAATGATCGACAACCGACGATTACCGATTGCCACGCCCTCACCGCGATGCAGGCCGAGGTCGTCGGGCCCCCTGTGCTCGAGCATACGGCCCATTGCGGCCAGACAACCCTCATCGGCGGACACCCTCGCCCGGTCGAAGTAACCAAATATTCCGCACATCTCTAACTCCTCCGGGAGTCAAGTTTCCGCCTGCGGCCGCTCGACCCGCACGATTGCATTCAGCCACTCTTCTCCATAAGCATTGCCACGATACGCTTCACCTCGCTCCTGTTCGCCTCGATCTCCTCGCTGCTCGCGTGCAGAAAGTCGGCATAGGCCTGTTGCAGCCGTTGGGTCTCAAGCGCAAAGTCCATTTGTCGCCGCATCTCGTCGAGGGTGGCGGCTTGGCGGTGAAAAGTTCTCGACAGGATGACCGCCGTCGAACCCAGCCGTGCATGCTCACCGAGAATGCGCTCGGCGGGAAGCAGCCCCTCCCCGACACGCGCCACGCCACCGAATCCGAATGGTTTTCCCACGGCCCTGAGCTGATCGGACGCGCGATCCATCATGCCATTTGCAAGCGGTTCGAACATGAAACGCATACCCAATGACAGATGAAGGTCGTTCAGTCCGATAAACACTTCGCCCACGCCGTCCGTCCGCGCGACTTCGGAAAGACGTGCGAACGCTTCCGCTGTCTCCACCAGCGGAATCACCGGCACCCGCCCCCTGACGGCTCGACAGAAGCACTCGAGTTCAACGATCTCGCGGAACATCGGCAACATCAGGATATCGGCCCCCCTCGAGAGCGCATCCTCGATCTCGTCAACCGATCCGTCGTGCCAGGGATTGAGGCGAACCAGCAGCTGCGCACTGCCAATGGTTTCCCGCACCCTGGAGATGTCCTCGGGCACATGTCGCGAAATCCAGGTATCAAGGTGGCCCTGTCGTTCAGACTTGCCAATCCATTCAAGATCAACGAATACACGATCCACGCCATTTTGCGTGACGAAGCGCGCAATATCCGGCTGGTTGACGATCATCATCAATCGAATCATCGAACGTTCATTTTCTTGCGCTGTGTCCATTGCATTACCGGACTAGGATTACACCCGACCATCACCGCAATGAAGCCAGCGACGGCCGCCATGGCCCAGAAGGCCCTCGCCCAGAGGCCACTGCCTGCTGCCACGCCTGCCAGGGCAATGACGACAGCCGCCAGAAGTGGCCAGAGAAGACTGGCTCGCCCATTGCCCAGCACTTGCTCGACCTGTCCGCGCCCAAAATGTCCGTCGCCGCTCGCCAGCCACGTCATCGCGGCGGCACCTGTGAAATAGGCAGCGGCGTGGACGGCCATCACGCCCTGCACCCCCGCGTGCTCAAGGGCCAGCGGCGACAGAACGACGACAAGCGTCAGCATGAGCGCAGCAACCTTGATCAGCGAGCGCGTCGCACCCGCCGCAGCGAAAGCTGTCCCGTATATCGAGAGCAGCGCCTGGAACGGCAGGGACAGGAAAGCTATCCGCACCAGTTCGGCGAGCAGCGCGGATTGCTCGGGCGAAAAGGCCGCACCATAGAACGCCAGTCCCACCAGCACGTCAGGAAAAACCACGGAAGGAATCAGAATGGCGAGCGAGGTCCACAGAGCCGCCTTCAGTGCAAGCAGCAATGCCGGCCGGGCACCGCTGTAGCCCCCCGCGATGAAGTCCCCGGACACTTTGGGAAGCAGTACGGCACCCAACGAACCGATCAAGACCCCCATCGGCAGATCTACCAGCTTCGTCGCAAAATTGAACAGCGACAAGGCGCCCCCATCGTGGAGAGAGGCAACTGCGCGCGACACGGGCGACAGGACGACAAGAACGGTCACGAAGCTGAAAGTACCAGCGAAGTGCTTCAACAGCGCTGCTGTGTCGGCTCGCGGCACGAGCCCGCGCCACTGCAGGACCGGCCGCGCGCTGACGCCTTGAATGGCCAGTCGCGACAGTGCCCCCGCAGCCACTCCAATCGCAATCGCGTAGGCAATAGATTCATGCCCGAGCAAAGCCACACACGCGATCACAGCGCCGTTGAATACCAGTGTGCCGCTCGCCCCGGCGGCAAAACGGCCGTGCGCGTTCAGAAAGGCAACAACAACCCCTGACACGGCCGATAGCGGCAGGGCAAGCAACATGACCAGAAACGGCGGAACGCTATGCCGCAGCACAGTTGGCGAGAGACCGGGCGCAAGCAGGCCGAGTACCGCAGGCGCCATCAGGGCGAGCAGGACGGCTAGCACAACAAAAGTCCCACCGATCCATAACGCCGCCCTGCAGAGCAGGGAAGCATCCTCGCCGCTCGTACAACGCTTGAATGCGGGCACCAGTGTCGCCGCAAGCCCACCGCCCAACAGCAGGCTCACCATCAGATCCGGAAACGTCAGGAGGACGATGGCGACATCGGTGGATTCACTGGCACCACCACGCGCTGCGATCATCCACTCGCGCGCAAAACCGCTGAAACGGCCCACGAGAACCAGCATCGCGACGAGCACGGTGTTCCGGACCGTCGAACGCACCGACGATTCAACGCGCGCCGGATCGGCAGGCTTGACCTTCATTAAAGAATGGGACTCAGAGTGACCAAACAGCAGGGCGACAAGCTGGACGAGGAAAGCGAGGCGATATGAAGCGCACTTTGCAACGTGCAGCCGCAATGGTATCAGTATGTCCATGAAACAGACGAGACACGCGGAGAAGCGCCCCGATCCCGCACCCCTGCATGCAGAATCCGAGCAGCCAGCCAGTCGTGCCCAAGAACCGCCCCTTGCTGCGCCATCCGGAGTGCGCTTCTTGTACACGAGCATCTGGACCTTGTTGTTACCGTTCGCGCTCCTGCGACTCTGGTGGCGCGCTCGAAAGGAACCTGAGTACCTTGCGCACGCAAGCGAACGGGTCGGTATGTTCGCCAACGTTGATCACGCGCTACCCACCCTTTGGGTCCATGCGGTCTCGGTCGGCGAGACTCGTGCGGCAGCGTCTATCGTGGCGGCCCTTCGCAGGCATTGCCCTCATCATCGGATACTGATCACCCAGATGACGGCCTCGGGCCGGATGACAGCGCGGTCCCTTTATGGCGACTTCGCTGAATTGGCCTGGCTCCCATGGGATCTGCCTTGGGCGCAACGCCACTTTCTGAGACAGTGGCGACCGCAGCTCGGTATCGTCATGGAGACCGAGATCTGGCCCAATCTGATCGTCGAATGCAATCGCGCGGACGTCCCCATCGTACTTGTCAACGCACGCATGTCGGTGCGCTCCGCTGCCCGTTACGCGCTGGCGTCCGCCTTCATGCGCCGTGCACTTGCCGGCTTCTCGCATGTCATTGCGCAGACCCAAGCCGATGCCGAACGCCTTGTCTCGCTCGGCGCACGAAGGGTGTCTGTGGCGGGCAATGTCAAGTTCGACATCACCCCACCGCCACCGCAGCTCGCACAGGCTGTGGCGTGGCGGGAAACAGTCGGCAGCCGTAAAGTGATCCTGCTTGCCAGCACCCGCGACGGTGAGGAAGCGCTACTGCTCGACGCGCTGCTACCGCAGTTGCCAACCGACGTGCTCATTGCGCTGGTGCCCCGTCACCCACAGCGCTTCGACGAGGTGGCTACACTCGTTACAGCACGCGGACTGAACCTTTGTCGGCGCAGATCTGGCGCACTGCCGGCCGCCGACACCCGGGTCTGGCTGGGTGACTCGATGGGCGAAATGTTCGCCTGGTATGCACTGGCAGATCTGGCCCTGATTGGCGGAAGCTGGCTGCCGCTCGGCGGACAGAATCTGATAGAGGCCTGTGCGGTCGGCTGTCCGGTCATCGTCGGACCGCACACCTTCAATTTCACACAGGCTACGGCCGATGCCATCGCCGCCCGTGCCGCCCGCCGCGCAGCGCATCCGGCCGAAGCGGCGTCAATTGCAACGCAGCTGCTGGCCGACCCGCCGGCGCTCGCGGCGATGGGGGCTGCAGGCCTCGCATTCGCAGAGGCGCATCGCGGCGCCACCGAGCGCACGATGGCTTTGATCGAACCGCTGCTGCGCGACGCTACCTGACCCTGACCGCCCCCGCCTCCACCTTCAGCCGCTGCCTGCCATGGCCGGCCGGAATCTGCACGGTGCCGGCCAGGCGATACGGTCCGACCACGCTCGGCGCCACTTCGACCACCGCGCGGCGCCCGGCGGCCGAATGGCTTTCCAGCCACCAGCCCTTGTCGTCGCGCGTCGTGCGCATACCGAAGGGCCGCGCCAGCGGCTCGCCGACGAACACGCCTTCGCCGGGCCAGGCCACGCTCTTCCAGTAGGCTTCGATCAGCGTTTCGCCCTCGGCGTAGAAGGTCATCAGGATGCCCGGGTGCGGAAACTTGCCGAGGTGGTTGCACGGCTCGACCACGGTGCCGTAGCTGCCGGTGGCGCCGGCCCGCAGCCACTCCAGTGCGCTCATCTGCGTCTGGTTGCCGGTCAGCTGGCCGCCGAAGGAGGTCAGATGGTCGGCCGGCGCGCCGGGCAGGAAGGTGAGCGAGTCGATCGCGGGCACCCTGACCGCACCGGTGAAATAGCCGATCACGTCACGCCGCCCGCCCGCCTCGGCGGCGGTCGGCGTCTCGAAGTGCAGGCCGCGCACCTGCTGCACGATCTCGTCGAACATGCCTGCGCGCACGTTGCGCGCGGAATCCTCGGTGCGCACCAGGTAGACGCTGCCCTTCGGATAGCTGTAATCCGATGCGATGCCGCGGTCGATCAGCTGTCGTACCTGCTCGACCGTTTCGCCGGCCAGCAGCATGGCTGGTCTCGGCATCGGCATGTCCTCGCTCATGGCGCGGCCGCCATTGAACATCCGGCTGGTCTGTGTCGGTCCGCAGCTGGCTGAGCAGAAGCGTTCGTCGTAGCCGAAAGCGAAAGCGGAGGTGATGCTCATGCAACCGGCGCGCCATGGCTTGGTCCACGCCAGCGCGAACGCCTGGATGCCGGACGGCAGCTTCTGCTCGACTTCCGCCTGCAGCGCTTCGAACTCGGCGCGTGTCAGTGCCGCACGGTCGTGCGGCAGACGCACCTCGATCAGATTCGCCTCCGGTATGCCGCGGCGGATGCGGTAATAGGTGCCGGCATCGACGCTGGCCGGATCGGACACATTGACGATGACCGCCAGCTCGCCCGGGCCCAGTGCTCGCGCGACGTCGGCGAGCGGAAGCAGCAGTGCCAGCAGCAGGCAGCGAAGATAGACAGTGAGTTTCGGCATGTGGCGTCCGCAGCGCATTTCGATCAGGCCGACAGTCTATATAGGCAAGCGCCTGCGAGACACCTGTCCGCGCGCGGGCATGGCACCATCCGGGCGCAGATCCAGCCCTGCGCCCACGACACTATCCAACGGAGGTTCACTCGAATGCGTTATCAAGCCTATCGTGAGCAGTGCAATGCAGACAGCCTGACGATGATCGACGCTGAAGTCCCGCGTCCCGGTCCGGGCCAGGTGCTGGTCAAGATGCGCGCAGCGTCGCTGAACTATCGCGATCTGTTCATCCTGCAGGGCCTGTATCCCGGCGTCGATTCGAAGGATCTGATCCCGCTGTCCGACGGCGCCGGCGAGGTGGTCGAGATCGGCGCGGGCGTCGACCGCTTTGCCGCCGGCGACCACGTGATCGGCACCTTCTTCGAAACATGGATATCCGGTCGACTGCAGCCGGCTTACTTCGGCAAGACCCTGGGCGGCACCGCGCCCGGCGTACTCACCGAGTACCGCCTGTTCCCACAGGAATCGCTGGTCGCCAAACCGGCGCACCTGAGCTTCGAGGAGGCGGCGACGCTGCCCTGCGCCGCGCTGACCGCGTGGAACGCCCTGTTCGAAGGCCCGGCCCCGCTGCGTGCCGGCGAACGCGTGCTGGTGCTGGGCACCGGCGGCGTGTCGATGTTCGCGCTGCAGCTGGCAAAGGCGGCCGGTGCCGAGGTGATCGCCACCTCGTCGAGCGACGCCAAGCTGGAAAAGGCAAAGTCGCTGGGCGCGACCACGCTGATCAATTACCGCAGCCACCCGGAGTGGGATCAGGAAGTGCGCAATGCCACCGGTGGCGCAGGCGTCGACCACGTGGTCGAAGTCGGCGGCCCGGGCACGCTGCAGCGCTCGATTGCCTCACTCGGCCAGAACGGCCAGGCGCACCTGATCGGCGTGCTGACCGGCGGCGAAATCAACCCGCTGCCACTGCTGTTCACCACCTCGACCGTGCGCGGCGTGTTCGTCGGTTCGCGCGAAATGTTCGAATCCATGAACAAGGTGATTTCGCTGCACAAGATTCACCCGGTCATCGACCGCGTGTTTGGTTTCGAAGAAGCGCGCGCAGCACTCGCACACCAGCAGAGCCAGGCCCACGTCGGCAAGCTGGTGGTGAGGATAGGCTGAGGGGCTAGGGGCTAGGGGCTAGGGGCTAGGGGCGGAGTCCGGCGCGCACCGAGGGTTCCTGACCCCCAGTCCCCAGCCCCCGATCCCTAGCCCCTCTACCCCAGCCCCTCTCACAGCACCTTCGCCGAGAAGGTGTCGCAGGCCGCCATCTCGCCCTGTTCCAGTCCGCGGCGGAACCAGCGCATGCGCTGTTCGGCGCTGCCGTGGGTGAAGCTTTCCGGCACCACATAACCCTGCGCCTGCTTCTGCAGCGTGTCGTCACCGATGGCGGTGGCGGCGCGCAGCGCCTCTTCGACGTCGCCCTGCTCCAGGATGCTGCGAGAGCGGTTGGCGTGGTGCGCCCAGATGCCGGCGAAGCAGTCGGCCTGCAGTTCCATCCGGACCTGCAGCAGGTTGGCCTCGCGCTCGCCTGCACGCTGTTTCGCGCGCTGCACCTTTTCGGCGATGCCCAGCTGGTGCTGCACGTGGTGCCCGACTTCGTGCGCGATCACGTAGGCCTGGGCGAAATCGCCGGGCGCGCCGAAGCGGCGCTGCAGGTCGTCGTAAAAACCCAGATCGAGATAGACGCGTTCGTCGGCCGGACAGTAGAAGGGCCCCATCGCCGCCTGTCCGACGCCGCAGCCGGTCTGCGTGCCGCCGGTGTAGAGCACCAGCCGCGGCTCGCGGTACTCGCTGCCGCCGGCCCGGAACAGCGCGCCCCAGGTGTCCTCGGTGTCGGCCAGCACGCGCGAGGTGAAGCGCGCCAGGCCGTCCTGCTCGGCCTGTCCGGTGGATTGCACGCCGGGCTGCACCGGTGCCTGCTGCTGCGCATCCGGCAGGCCACTGCCCATATTGAGCACCACCGACGGATCGACGCCGAAATACATCGCCACCAGCGCCAGCACGATGGTGCCTATGCCTATGCTGCGCCCGCCGCCCGGCAGGCCGCCGCGGGCGCCCCGCCTGTCCTCGATGTTCTCGCTTTCCCGTCCGTCGTCCAGTCGCATGCTCGCCCCCTCCTCGCAGACGTACATGATAGGCGGATCAGGTGGTGGCGGTATCCATCACCGGCAGCCACAGCGTGACCGTCGTGCCCTCGCCGGGCGCGCTGACGATTTCGATCTCGCCGCCATGCAGGTCCATGATTTCCTTGACCAGCGACATGCCCAAACCGGTGCCCGGAATGTTGCCCGAGGGGTCAGCGCGGTAGAAGCGCTCGAAGATGCGCGCCTGCTGTTCCGGCGTCATGCCGATACCCTGATCGCTGACGTGGATGCCCGCCATCAGTCGCGAGTTGCGCGTCACTTCGGTCACCGACAGCCTGACTTCGCCGCCGCCCGGGGAGTACTTGAAGGCGTTGGTGATGATGTTGCTCAGCGCGCGCACCATCTTCTCGTGGTCGACGCGGATGCGCGGCATCGACTGTGGCATGTCCAGCGATACGCGGTGCGTGTCGCCCGGCATCGCGAGGCCTTCCAGCGTCGCGTTGATGAGCATCTTGACCGGCAGGTCCTCGTAGCGGAAATCCTGCCCGGCGCGCGCCTCGATGCGGGCGAGGTCGAGCAGGTCGTTGATCAGGTTCACCAGCACGCGCGACTGCCGGTGGATGATGCCGTGCATACGCCGGCGCGCCGTTTCGTCGTATTCGCGGTTCAGCAGCAGTTCGGCAAAGCCGAAGATGGACGACAGCGGCGTACGCAGTTCGTGTGCCGCCGTGCTCAAGAACTCGCTCTTCATCCGGTCGACTTCGAACTGCTGCGTGATGTCGCGGAAGTAGAGCACCGTTTCCGAGCGCCCCTGCGGTGCCACGCGCGCACTGCGCTCGAGCACGCGGCGCTCCGGACGCAGCAGCCACAGCCGCTGCGCCTCCTCGCTCGAACCGTCGAGCGCGAGCTCCGGCCACGGGTGTGCCGGGTCCGACAGCCCGGCCATGCGCCGATCGAAGGTCTGCGCGTCCAGCCCCAGCAGTTCACTTTGCGCCATATGCGTCATGCGCACGAAGGCCGGGTTAACATTGGTCAGGATGCCGTCTGCATCGAAGGTGACAAAGCCGTCGGGCGACAGTGAAAAAACCGTGTGCAGGCGATTGGTACGGCGGATCAGCTTCTGTTCGAACTCGACCCGCTCGGTAATGTCGTCGAACACATCGACGTAGTGCGTCACCGCACCGTCGTTGTCGCGCACCGGCGAGGACGACAGCGCCACCCACAGGGTGCGTCCGTCGGCGCGCCGCACATCGACCGTGGTGCTGAAGGGCTTGGCGTGGGCGACGGCCCAACGCATCTCGTCGCCGACACGATCCGCCGCGTCGCCGTCGGCGGTGTAGGAGAACGGGCGTCCGATCACCTCCTGTGCACTGCGTCCGGTCAGCCGCTCGAACGCCGCGTTCACATAGACGACCGGCAGACCGGTGCGCTGGACATCGCGGATCAGCACCGCTTCGCTCGACGACGCCAGCGCCCTGTCGTGCAGCCGCATGCGCGTCTGCGCGGCCACCTGCTCGCTCACGTCGCGCAGCAGCAGCGTGTGCACGACGCGCCCCTCGTGCACGAAGCGGCTGGCCGATACGGTCACCGGAAACTGGCGCACGCCCGCGCGCAACCCGGTGCTGTCCTCGTGTCGCGCCAGGCGCGTAAGCGACTGCGCATCATGCAGCCCGGCGGCGAACCAGTCCGCGTCGAACTGCGGCAGCAGGCGAGACAGCGGCAGGCCGATCACCTCATCCGCCCGGCGGTCGAACATGTCCGCCGCCGAGCGGTTCATGGTCAGCACCATGCCGCCCTCGTCGGTCGTGACGATGCCGTCGGCAGCGGTGTCGAGCACCGCCGACAGCCGCGTCTCGCTGAGCGCCAGTTCGCGCGCTGTCGCCCGTGCGCTGCGGTGCGCCCGCGCCGTCTCGGCCAGCAGTCGCAGCAGATGGAAAAGTACCGCGCTCAGCGCGATGCCCATCAGCGGCACCAGCCACAGCACCAGATGGTCGGAGCCGAAACCGGCCGGCGCACGCGTGCGCACCGTCCATGCATGGCCAGCGACCTCGATCTCGCGCACGTCCTCCAGACCGGACAGCTTCTGGCCATCGACTGCATTGCTGTAGAGCAGCGTCGCCGCGTCCAGGCTGCGGCCATCGTGGATGGCGACGACCACGTGGTCTGCGTAGCCACGCAGCGCACTGCCGAACAGATCGTGCGCGCGATAGGGGCTGTAGGCGTAGCCGATCAGCGCACGCCTGCGGGCCTCGACCGTATCGACTGCGACGCCGCGCGCATACACTGGGTAGTACAGCAGGAAGCCCGGCTGCACACCGTCCTTGCCCTCCTGCACCAGCACGACGCGCCCCGACAGCGCGACGTCACCGATGTCCCGCGCGCGGCTCATCGCCGCCGACCGTATCGGCTCCGAATTCATGTCGAAGCCGATCGCCCTGCGGTTGCGCTCGTTCAACGGCGCGAGGAAGAGGATGCTGTGATACTCGGCGCGCGGCGTGTCGGGCTTGATCGCGTAATCGGGCATCTGCCGGCGGATCGCCGCCTCATGTGCCGCCTTGTCGGCCGCGGGCACACGCACCGTCAAGCCGACGCCGAGGATGCCCGGGTAGTTGCGCTCCAGATTGAGCTCATTGACGTAATCGTGCCATTCGTCGCGCGTGACCTCGCGGCTCGCGCGGACCAGGCCGGCCGCGCCGCGCAGAATCTCCTCGTGCGCGACCATGCGCCGGCGCAGCTGGGCGACCACCTTGTCGACCTCGCTGTCGAAGCGCTGCGCGGTGGCGGCGTTCAGACGGTCCCACAGCAGCGTACTCACCGCGGCGGTCACCAGCAGGCCGAGCGACAGCGCCAGCCAGGCCAGCCAGTCGGGAATGTTCAGCCGGTGGCGCAGGCTGGCGTCGGTCGTTGCCATCGTCGCGCTCCGGGCCTGCGGCCCGTCACCCTTCATCGCGCCGACGAGCCTCCGAGCAGCGCAGCGATCCGGTCGAGCAGTTCCATCGGGCTGAATGGCTTGGTCAGATAGGTGTCGGCCCCCGCCTCACGGCCGGCCTCGATGTCCCGCTGCTGGCCGCGCGCGGTCAGCAGGATGACCGGCACCTGCGCCGTCGCCGGCTGCGCGCGCAGACGCCGGCACATTTCCAGCCCGTCCATCGAGCCCGGCATCATCACGTCGAGCAGCACCAGATCAGGCGTGTGCTGCTGGATCTTGCTCCAGCCGATGTCGGCGTTCTCGGCCTCGCTCAGTTCGAAATCGCCGAACTCCAGGGTCATGCGGATGAGCTGGCGGATTTCCGGCTGATCCTCGATCACCGCGATGCGGGCCCCCATGTCAGTACGCTCCCCGTATGCGGACTGAGGTGGCACTGCGGACAGGGGACACGTTCATTGCAAGCTCGCCGGAGAGGAATCCGGACAGCTTAACGACGTGAACACGAAATTGCTTGAGTCGTGTGCGGGGCCGGCCCGCACAACGCACTCAACCCGCCGCGAACACCAGGATGACCTGATCGACGGCAAGGCTCTCTCCCGCTTCGGCCGACACCTTCTCGACCACGCCATCGCGCTCGGCACGCAGGATGTTCTCCATCTTCATCGCCTCGATCACCGCCAGCCGCTCGCCGGCCTTGACCGCCTGTCCGGGCTTCACGCTGACCTCGCGCAGCAGACCAGGCATCGGTGACAGCAGGAAGCGCGACATGTCGGGCGCGGCCTTCACCGGCATGCGCGCCAGCAGTTCCGCCGCACGCTGGCTCATCACCTCGGCATCGACGCGCACGCCGCGATGCTGCAGCCGGTAGCGCAGGCCGATGCGCTCGACCTGCACGGCGAAGGTCTTGCCGTCGAGCTCGCCGCGATAGACCGGATCCGACACCTTCCAGTCGGCAACCAGGCGATGCGGCTTGCCATCGATACTGACCACGTGATCGTCGCCGTCGACATCCAGCTGCACGAAGTGGGCAACGCCGCGCAGGCGCACCACCGCTTCCGGCTTGATGCGGAATTCGTGGCCCGGCATCTGGCCGACGATGCGCGAAGCGCGCTCGTTGTAGCGCTGGTGCACGCTGGCCGCCACCGCCAGCAGCAGCGGCGCGTCCTCGAACTCGGCAGCCGCGGGATCAAAGCCCTGCGGGTACTCCTCGGCGATGAAGGCGGTGGTGAAGCGGCCGGCGGCGAAACGCTCATGGCCCAGCACCGACGACACGAAAGCGATATTGTGGTTCGGACCGCGGATGACGAAATCGTCCAGCGCGTCGCGCAGCCGGGCGATCGCCTCGTCGCGGGTGCGGCCGTGACAGATCAGCTTGGCGATCATCGAGTCGTAGTGCATCGACACTTCGCCGCCTTCATAGACGCCGGTGTCGACGCGCACGGCATCGGTCTGCACCGGTGGCCGGTACTTCACCAGACGTCCGACCGAGGGCAGGAAGCCGCGCGCCGGATCTTCGGCGCAGATGCGCGCTTCCATCGCCCAGCCATCCAGCTTCACGTCGGCCTGATCGAAAGTCAGCGGCTCGCCGGCGGCGACGCGGATCATCTGTTCGACCAGGTCGAGTCCGGTGATCAGCTCGGTCACCGGGTGCTCGACCTGCAGCCGGGTATTCATTTCGAGGAAGTAGAAGGACTTGTCGCGGCCGACCACGAATTCGACCGTGCCGGCCGACTGGTACTGCACCGCCTTGGCCAGCTTCACCGCCTGTTCGCCCATCGCTCGCCGGGTGTCGGCGTCGATGAAGGGCGACGGCGCTTCCTCGATCACCTTCTGGTGGCGGCGCTGGATCGAGCACTCGCGCTCGTTCAGGTACACCACCTTGCCGAAGGCGTCGCCCAGTACCTGGATTTCGATGTGGCGCGGCTCCTCGACGAATTTCTCGATGAACACGCGATCGTCGCCAAAGGCATTGCGCGCCTCGTTCACGCAGGACGCGAAGCCCTCGTGCGCCTCGGCGTCGTTGAAGGCCACGCGCAGGCCCTTGCCGCCGCCGCCGGCACTGGCCTTGATCATGACCGGGTAGCCGATGCCGCGCGCGATCTCGACCGCGCGCTCCGGGCTTTCGATCGGATCGTTCCAGCCGGGAATGGTGTTAACACCCGCTTCCTTGGCCAGCTTCTTCGACGCGATCTTGTCGCCCATCGCTGCGATGGCGTGCGTCTTCGGGCCGATGAACACGATGCCCTCGCGCTCCAGCGCCTCGCAGAAGGATTCGTTCTCCGACAGGAAGCCGTAGCCCGGGTGCACCGCCTGGGCGCCGGTCGCCTTGCAGGCGGCGATGATCTTGTCAGCCACCAGATAGGACTCACGCGCCGGCGCCGGGCCGATGCAGACGGCTTCGTCCGCCAGTTCGACGTGCAGCGCGTTGGCGTCCGCCTCGGAGTACACAGCCACGGTGGCGATGCCCATGCGGCGCGCGGTGCGGATGACGCGGCAGGCGATCTCGCCGCGGTTTGCGATCAGGATCTTTTCAAACATGGCGGGTCTCCGCTGCGAGGTCGCCCTCACACGCTGCGCGTGTGAAGCGGGGAGTGAGGTTCGCAGCGCGACCGCGCTGCGAGTCGCCGCGGTTTGCGATCAGGATTTTTTCAAACATGGCGGGTCTCCGCGGGGACTCTTGCGACCAATATTCTCATCATCATGTTCAACCTTCCTTCCGCACCATCACAGCGGGATGTTGCCGTGCTTGCGCCACGGGTTCTCGATCTGCTTGTCGCGCAGCATGGCCAGCGATCGGCAGATGCGCTTGCGCGTTTCGCTCGGCATGATCACGTCGTCGATGAAGCCGCGCTTGCCAGCGATGAAGGGGTTGGCGAACTTCTCGCGGTACTCGGCTTCACGCGCGGTGATCTTGGCCGGATCGTTCTTCTCTTCGCGGAAGATGATTTCCACCGCACCCTTCGGCCCCATCACCGCGATTTCCGCACTCGGCCAGGCGAAGTTCACGTCGCCGCGCAGATGCTTGGAACTCATCACGTCGTAGGCGCCGCCGTAGGCCTTGCGCGTGATCACCGTCACCTTGGGCACCGTGCACTCGGCGTAGGCATAAAGCAGCTTGGCGCCGTGCTTGATGATGCCGCCGTATTCCTGCGCCGTGCCCGGCATGAAGCCCGGCACGTCGACCAGCGTGATGACCGGAATGTTGAAAGCGTCGCAGAAGCGCACGAAGCGCGCCGCCTTGATCGAGCTTTTGATGTCCAGACAGCCGGCCAGCACCAGCGGCTGGTTGGCGACGATGCCGACCGTGCTGCCTTCCATGCGCGCGAAGCCGACGACGATGTTCTTCGCGTAGTCCGGTTGGATCTCGAAGAAATCGCCGTCATCGACGATCTTGAGAATCAGCTCCTTCATGTCGTAGGGCTGGTTCGCGTTGGCCGGCACCAGCGTGTCGAGGCTGGGGTCGAGGCGATCGGTCGGGTCGGTGCTCGGGCGCACCGGCGGCTTTTCGCGGTTGGACAGCGGCAGGTAGTTGAACAGCCGGCGCGTGTACATCAGCGCATCGACGTCGTTCTCGAACGCGAGGTCTGCAACGCCGGACTTCGTCGTGTGCGTCGTGGCACCGCCGAGGTCCTCGGCGGTCACTTCCTCGTGCGTCACCGTCTTCACCACTTCCGGGCCGGTCACGAACATATAGCTCGAATCGCGCACCATGAAGATGAAGTCGGTCATCGATGGCGAATACACCGCGCCGCCGGCGCACGGACCCATCACCAGCGAAATCTGCGGAATGACGCCGGAAGCCATCACGTTGCGCTGGAACACCTCGGCGTAGCCGCCGAGCGAGGCGACACCCTCCTGGATGCGGGCGCCGCCCGAATCGTTGAGGCCAATCACCGGTGCGCCCACCTTCATCGCCTGGTCCATCACCTTGCAGATCTTTTCCGCGTGCGACTCGGACAGCGAGCCGCCGAACACGGTGAAGTCCTGCGAGAACACGAACACCAGCCGGCCGTTGATGGTGCCGTAGCCGGTCACCACGCCATCGCCCGGAACCGAATCGTCGGCCATGCCGAAGTCGGTGCAGCGGTGTTCCTTGAACATGTCCCACTCTTCGAAACTGCCCTCGTCGAGCAGCACTTCGAGGCGTTCACGCGCGGTCAGCTTGCCACGCGCGTGCTGCGCGTCGATGCGGCGCTGGCCGCCGCCGAGCCGGGCCTTCTCGCGCTTTTCGTCGAGCTTGCGGATGATGTCTTGCATCGTCAGTCCTCCGTGAATTCAGTCCATCGCCTGCAGCAGGCGCAGCGCGGCCGCCGATGCAGGCAGGGTGCCGGCGGCGACCGCCGCGCGGATGTCCGGCAGCGCAGCACGCACCGCCGGATGATGTTCGAAACGATGACGCAGACCCTGGTCGACCAGCGCCCACATCCAGTCCAGCGCCTGCCGGCTGCGCCGCGCCTCCCAGGCACCGCTGGCCTGCATGGCATCGCGGTAGCGCAGGATGGCCGACCAGAATTCGTCCAGCCCGGCGTGCTTCGCCGCCGACACCTTGAGCACCGGCACCGTCCAGTCGGGCGAGGCCGCGCGCAGCAGATGCAATGCGCCCTTCATCTGCTGCATCGCGCGTTCGGCCGCGGTTTCGTCGAGGTCGGCCTTGTTGAACACGACCACATCGGCCAGTTCGACGATGCCCTTCTTGATCGCCTGCAGGTCGTCCCCCGCATTGGGCAGCTGCAGCAGCACAAACACGTCGGTCATGCCGGCGACCGCGGTTTCCGACTGGCCGACACCGACCGTTTCGACGATGACCACGTCGAAACCCGCCGCCTCGCACACCAGCATGGCTTCGCGCGTGCGCGCCGCGACACCGCCCAGACTGCCGGCCGACGGTGACGGACGGATGAAGGCGTCGAGGCTCTGCGTCAGGTGCTCCATGCGGGTCTTGTCGCCGAGGATGGAACCGCCGGTGACCGTCGACGACGGATCGATCGCCAGCACCGCCACCTTGTGGCCGCGCGCGATCAGCGCCAGACCGAGCGCCTCGATGAAGGTGGATTTGCCGACGCCGGGCACGCCGGAAATGCCGACGCGGATCGAGCGGCCGGTGCGCGGCAGCAGCGCGCGCAGCACCTCGCCGGCGCGCAGCTGGTGATCGTCGCGCGTCGATTCGATCAGCGTGATGGTCTTGGCGAGCGCACGGCGCTGACCACCCAGAACGCCATCGATCAGGGACTGATCGGAGGCGTCGATCACGCGACCTTCGCCCGGATCGCGTCCAGCGTGTCCTTGGCGGCCTTCGGAATCGGCGTGCCGGGGCCGAACACGCAGGACACGCCGTGGCCACACAGTTCGTCGTAGTCCTGCGCCGGGATGACGCCGCCGACCACCACCACGATGTCGTCCGCGCCCTGGGCGCGCAGCGCCGCGATCAGCTGCGGCACCAGCGTCTTGTGGCCGGCCGCCAGCGTCGATACGCCGACCGCATGCACGTCATTCTCGATGGCCTGGCGCGCCGCCTCTTCCGGCGTCTGGAACAGCGGCGCGATATCCACGTCGAACCCGAGGTCGGCGAACGCGGTGGCGATCACCTTGGCACCGCGGTCGTGGCCATCCTGGCCAAGCTTGGCGATCAGGATGCGCGGGCGACGACCTTGCTCTTCGGCAAACTGGCTGACCTCCTCCTTCATCGCGCCCCATCCTTCGTCATCGGCTACCACGGACTGATATACGCCGCTCACCGCCTGCGTACTCGCGCGGTGACGGCCCCACACCTTTTCCAGCGCATCCGACACCTCGCCCACCGTGGCGCGCGCGCGCATCGCGGCGACCGTCAGTTCGAGCAGATTGCCCTGGCCGGATTCGGCCGCGGCGGTCAGCGCAGCCAGCGCGGCATTCACCGCCGCGGCGTCGCGGCTGGCGCGGATGCGCGCGAGCTGCGCCACCTGCGACTCACGCACCGCGACATTGTCGATCACCAGCACATCGAGCGCGTCTTCCTTGTCCAGCCTGTACTTGTTCACACCGACGATGACGTCGCGGCCGGAGTCGATGCGCGCCTGCTTCTCGGTCGCGCACTTCTCGACCTGCAGCTTGGCCCAGCCGGATTCGACCGCCTTGGTCATGCCGCCCATCTGCTCGACTTCCTCGATGATGGCCCAGGCGTGGTCGGCCATGTCCTGGGTCAGCTTTTCCATCATGTAGCTGCCGGCCCAGGGGTCGATCACGTTGGTGATGTGCGTCTCTTCCTGCAGGATGAGCTGCGTGTTGCGCGCGATGCGGGCCGAGAATTCGGTCGGCAGCGCGATCGCCTCGTCGAAGCTGTTGGTGTGCAGCGACTGCGTACCACCGAACACGGCGGCCATCGCCTCGACCGTGGTGCGCACGACGTTGTTGTACGGGTCCTGTTCGGTCAGCGACCAGCCCGAGGTCTGGCAGTGGGTGCGCAGCATCTTCGACTTGGCGCTTTTGGCGCCGAAGCCATCCATGATGCGGCTCCACAGCAGTCGTGCCGCGCGGAGCTTGGCCACTTCCAGATAGAAGTTCATGCCGATGGCGAAGAAGAAGCTCAGTCGCCCGGCGAATTCGTCGACGTCCATGCCGCGCGCCATCGCGGTGCGCACGTATTCCATGCCGTCGGCCAGCGTCAGCGCCAGCTCCAGGCCCTGGGTCGCGCCCGCTTCCTGCATGTGGTAGCCGGAAATCGAGATCGAGTTGAAGCGCGGCATGTTGCGCGCGGTGTATTCGATGATGTCGGCGACGATGCGCATCGACGGCTGGGGCGGATAGATGTAGGTGTTCCGCACCATGAACTCTTTGAGGATGTCGTTCTGGATGGTGCCCGACAGCTGGGCCTGCGGCACACCCTGTTCCTCGCCGGCGACGATGAAGCCGGCCAGCACCGGCAGCACGGCGCCATTCATCGTCATCGACACGCTGATCTTGTCGAGCGGAATGCCGTCGAACAGCCGCTTCATGTCCTCGACGCTGTCGATCGCGACACCGGCCTTGCCGACGTCGCCGACCACGCGCGGGTTGTCCGAGTCGTAGCCGCGGTGGGTGGCCAGATCGAACGCGACCGACACGCCCTGGGCGCCGGCGGCCAGCGCCTTGCGATAGAAATTGTTCGATTCTTCGGCGGTCGAGAAGCCGGCGTACTGGCGGATGGTCCACGGACGGGCCGCGTACATCGTGGCCTGCGGGCCACGCACGAAAGGCGCGAAGCCGGGCAGCGTGTCGGCGTTGAGCAGGCCTTCGACGTCGGCGCGGGTGTACAGCGCCTTCACCGTCAGACCTTCTGGCGTCTTCCAGTCCAGATTGGCCGGGTCGCCGCCGGGAGCGGATTTGGCGGCAGCCTTCAGCCACGCTGCGTAATCAGGGTGGGCGCTGCCCGTCGTGTCGGCCATGGTTCTGTCCTTGCGGATTGCGGGTCGGCGCTGCCGGCACGGCATCGGTCGGATACCGGCTTGACTCAGCGCGCAACGGAGAATACTTTATCCATAATTATGAATGCAAGCGGATGTTGCGTTGCAGAAAACGCAGCCGGTGACGATCTCTGGCGTCCGGCTGCAACCGGCTTTTTCGCCCTACCTCCGCGCCAGACTCGAAACACACATGAACAGTGAAACCCTGAACCCCGCCGCCGAAGCAATCGCTCCGCGCGCTCTATATATAGAGGTCGCGGACCGTCTGCGCCGGCTGATCCAGAGCCACGCGATGGCGCCCGGCGAGTGGATAGACGAACAGGCACTCGCCACCCAGTACGGCATTTCGCGCACGCCGCTGCGCGAAGCGCTGAAGGTGCTCGCCACCGAGGGCATGGTGGTGCTGAAGCCGCGCCGCGGCTGCTACGTCGCGCAGATCAGCGGCGGCGACCTGGAGGAGATCTATCCCATCATGGCGCTGCTGGAAGGCGAATGCGCCGCCGGCGCCGCCCGCCGCGCGTCCGACGCCGACCTGGCCGAGCTGGCCGCGCTGCACCAGGCGCTCGAAGACAGCGCGGCGGCGCGCGACATCGACCGCTTTTTCGACGCCAACCAGCGCTTCCACCTGCTCATCCACCACATCGCCGGCAACCGCCGCATGGCGCAGATGATCGACGAACTGCGCGCAGTGCTGAAGCTGCAGCGGCACGACTCGCTCTACCTCGAAGGGCGCCTCGTCGCGTCGCTGGAAGAGCACCGCGTGCTGCTCGCCGCGCTGCAGGCACACGATTCCGAGGCCGCCCGCCGCGCGATGCAGGAACACATCGAAAGCAGCCGCAGGGCGCTGAGCAGCTGACATCAGCAGAAGGTTCGACTCCGACCGGGGCGTATAGAAAAGCCCATCGGTCGCACAGGGCGCGTCGCAGCCAGCGGACCGTCCCTACAGTCGCAGCAGTGCCGGCCGTAAAGGCGATTGCTTCCTCGCCAGCGCCGGCGCAGGATGCGTCCGCCTTGACCTTCTCCGGGAGTCGCCGTGAAATCCGCTGTCGCCACCGCTCTGCTCGCCCTGTTCATGCCTGCCGCGCATGCCCTCGAACTGCTGGTTCCCGCCTACTTCTATCCGGCCGACGATGGCGCCAGCTACTGGCAATCCCTGACCGACTCGGCGCCCGGGGTCGGCATCACCGCCATCCTGAATCCGGACAGCGGGCCGGGCAGCACGCTCGACACGAACTACACCGCCGTGGTGGGCAGCCTGCAGGCTGCTGGTGGTCGCGTGATCGGCTATGTGCATACCAGCTACGGCACGCGCAGCGCCGCCACGGTGCGCGCGGAAATCGACCGCTACTACACGCTGTACGGCGTCGACGGCATCTTCATCGACGAAATGTCGAACGACACGGCCCACCTCGGCTACTACCAGTCGCTGCACGACTACATCCGCGGGCTCGATGGCAGCGGCTTCATCGTCGGCAATCCGGGCACGCAGACCGCTCCGGACTACCTCGCGACCGCCGACGTGCTGGTCACCTTCGAAAGCCCGGCCGCCGAATACGCTGGCTACGAAGCGGACGCCTGGACACAGTCGCAGGACGCCAACCGCTTCGCCCACCTGGTCTACGAAGTGCCGGACGCCGCCGCGATGCAGGCGGTGATCGCCCGCGCGCGCGCAATGAACGTCGGCCACGTCTATGTCACCGACGACGACATCAGCAACCCGTGGGACACGCTGCCGTCCTACTGGGCGGCCCAGACCGCCGCCGTGGCCGCGGTGCCGGAGCCTTCCGCCTGGGCGACGCTGGCAGCCGGCCTCGGCCTGATCGCAGCCCGGCTGCGCCGTCGCCGCTGAGGCGCTGGACACGCGGCGCCGGCCGCGAACACAATGCCGGCATGAACACCCGTGGCCGTCCACCATGCCGCTGACCCCGACCAAGCGCTGGGTCGTGCTGCGCCACACCGGCCACGGGCACCCGTCTCCGCACCGCCTCTTGCGACGCGTTTCGCGCCACTTCTCACTGCGGAGACACCATGAACTTCAGCTTCCGACCCAAGCTTCTCGACACGCTGCCCGGCTATGACCGCGGCCGGTTTTCCGGCGACCTGTCGGCCGGCCTGACCGTCGGCGTACTGGCGCTGCCGCTGGCCATGGCCTTCGCCATCGCCAGCGGCATGTCGCCGACCGCCGGCATCTGGACCGCCATCGTCGCCGGCTTCCTGATTTCCGCGCTCGGCGGATCACGGGTGCAGATCGGTGGCCCGACCGGCGCCTTCATTCCCATCATCTACGCCATCGTCGCCGACTACGGCGTGCAGAACCTGCTGATCGCAACGATGATGTCCGGCGTCATGCTGCTGGCCATGGGCGCCTTCCGGCTCGGCAGCATGATCCGCTTCATCCCGCTGTCGGTGGTGATCGGCTTCACCAACGGCATTGCCGTCGTCATCTTCATTTCGCAGATCAAGGATTTCCTCGGGCTGAAGATCGACGCGCTGCCGGGCGAGTTCTTCGGCAAGATGCGCGCGCTGTTCGACGCGCTGCCGACGCTGGACCTGCCGACGCTGTCGCTGTCGCTCGCCTCACTGGCCGTGCTGCTGGGCTGGAACCGCGTGGCGAAGGACATCGCCTGGATGCGCCGGCTGCCCGGACCGCTGGCGGTACTGCTGATCGCCACCGCAGCCAACGCGCTGCTGCAGCTTCCGGTCGACACCATAGGCAGCCGCTTCGGCGGCATTCCGCGCGAACTGCCGGACGTCGGCCTGCCGGCACTGTCGCTCGGCCTGCTCGGTAAACTGATCGCACCGGCGCTGGCGATCGCGCTGCTCGGCGCCATCGAGTCGCTGCTGTCGGCGCGCGTGGCGGACAGCCAGATCGACGACCGGCACGACCCGAACCAGGAACTGATGGCGCAGGGCATCGCCAATGTCGCCGCACCGCTGTTCGGCGGCTTCGCGGCCACCGGCGCCATCGCCCGCACCGCCACCAATGTGCGTACCGGCGGCCGCACCCCGGTGGCCGGCATGCTGCACGCCGGCGTGCTGCTCGTCATCGTGCTGGCGGCCGCACCGCTGGCCGCGCACATCCCGCTGGCGACGCTGTCGGCCATCGTCGTCGTCGTGTCGATCAACATGGGTGAGTGGCACGCCTTCGCACCGTCGGAGCTGCGCCGCTATTCGGCGCCCTACCGCACCATCCTGCTCGCCACCTTCTTCGTCACCGTGGTGTTCGACCTGACTCTGGCGGTGGAACTGGGCATGGTGCTGGCCAGCCTGTTCTTCATCTACCGCATGTCCGACCTGACGCGCATCGATCGCCTGCCGCTGGAAGAGCACTACGGCATCGAAGCACTCGCGCGCGCCGACGGCACGCCGCGCATCCTCGCCTACCGGCTGACCGGTTCGCTGTTCTTCGGCGCCGCCAACAAGCTGGAGAACCTGCTGCTGATGCAGGACGGCCATCCGGACGCAGTCATCCTCGACCTGGAAAAGGTGATCAGCATCGACACCACCGGCCTCGACATCCTGCAGACGCTGCAGCGCAACCTCGCGCGGCGCGGCGCCACGCTCATCCTGTGCGACCTGAACGACCAGCCGGCGTCGCTGATCCGCCGCTCCGGCTTTGCCGCGCGTCTGGGGGAGGACAACATCGCCGGCAATCTGACCGACGCCCTGCTGCGCGCGCAGGCAGTGCGCCCGACAACGCCAGCCGTCAGCTACACGTGAGCCCCCCCCAGACCTGCCGCTTCGCGTCAGGCCCCCCGAGGGGGGTCGAGAAAACTCGGGAACGGCCCAGCGTTTTCTTGAGAGTTCCGGCCGGCCGATACGTCGTTCACCGTATTGGCCGCGCCGGCCGCATTCGCAGAATGGGAAGTCTTGAACTTCTTTTCCACCCATTCCGCAGCGGAGGCCACTCATGCACCACGGGGACATTTCGAGCAGCAAGGACACGGTCGGCGTCGCCGTCGTCAACTACAAGATGCCGCGCCTGCACACGAAGGCCGAGGTGCTGGACAACGCCCGCAAGATCGCCGACATGATCGTCGGCATGAAGTCCGGCCTGCCCGGGCTCGATCTGGTCATCTTCCCGGAGTACAGCACGCACGGAATCATGTACGACTCGAAGGAGATGTACGACACAGCCTCCGCCATCCCTGGTGAGGAGACCGACATCTTCGCGGCCGCCTGCAGGAAGGCCAAGGTGTGGGGCGTATTCTCGCTGACCGGCGAACGGCACGAGGAGCACCCGAACAAGGCGCCGTACAACACGCTCATCCTGATGAACGACCAGGGCGAAATCGTCCAGAAGTACCGCAAGATCATGCCCTGGGTACCGATCGAAGGCTGGTATCCGGGCGACTGCACTTACGTGTCGGACGGCCCCAAGGGCCTCAAGGTGAGTCTCATCATCTGCGACGACGGCAACTACCCGGAAATCTGGCGCGACTGCGCAATGAAGGGCGCCGAACTGATCGTGCGCTGTCAGGGCTATATGTACCCGGCCAAGGAGCAGCAGGTGACGATGGCGAAAGCGATGGCCTTCGCCAACAACTGCTATGTCGCGGTCGCCAACGCGGCAGGCTTCGACGGCGTCTACACCTACTTCGGCCACTCGGCCATCGTCGGCTTCGACGGCCGTACGCTGGGCGAATGCGGCGAGGAGGAAATGGGCATGCAGTACGCGGCACTGTCCAAGAGCCTGATCCGCGATTTCCGCAAGAACGGCCAGTCGGAAAACCACCTGTTCAAGCTGCTGCACCGCGGCTACACCGGCCTGATCAATTCGCGCGAAGGCGACAAGGGCGTGGCGACCTGCCCCTACGACTTCTATTCGAAGTGGATCAACGACCCGGAAGGCACGCGCAAGGCGGTCGAAGCCTTCACGCGCGACACCGTCGGCACCGAGGAATGCCCGATCGAAGGTCTGCCCAATCCCTCTACCGTCGGTCACAAGTGAAGGCGCAGGAAACGGCCGAACTGGCCGATCCGCTGCACGACTGGCGCATCCGGGGCGAACCCTGGTACGCGCCGGTCGGCGGCGAGATCGCTGCCTTCGAGGCCGCGCACGCGCGCGGCCTGCCGCTGATGCTGAAAGGCCCGACCGGCAGCGGCAAGACGCGCTTCGTCGAGCACATGGCCTGGCGGCTGGGCCTGCCGCTGATCACCGTCGCCTGTCACGAGGACCTGTCGGCCGGTGACCTGATCGGGCGCTTCCTGCTCGACGCCGGCGGCACCCGCTGGCAGGACGGCCCGCTGACGCGCGCGGTGCGCTTCGGCGCGATCTGCTATCTGGACGAGCTGGTGGAAGCGCGCGCCGACACGACGGTACTGATCCACCCGCTGACCGACGCGCGCCGCCAGCTGCCGCTGGCCGCCACCGGCGAACTGCTGCACGCGCACCCGGATTTCCGCCTGGTCGTGTCCTACAACCCGGGCTATCACGGCGTGCACAAGACGCTGAAAGCATCGACCCGGCAGCGATTCACTGCGCTCGAATTCGGCTACCCGGACGCGGCACGCGAGGCGGCCATCGTGATGCACGAATCCGGCGTCGACGCGGCCATCGCGAAGCAACTGGTGACGCTGGCCGAGCGCACGCGCCGGCTGGCCGGCGACGAACTGGACGAAGGCGCCTCCACCCGCATGCTCATCCACGCCGGCCTGCTGATCGCCGAGGGCCTGGCACCCCGCGCCGCCTGTCTGCAGGCCATCGCAGTGCCGCTGTCCGACGACCCGGAAGTCGGTCAGGCGCTGGCCGCCATGGTCGATGCCTGCGTCGCCTGAATCAGCGCTGCCCGGCGGACGTCCGCTGGGCATCTATCTGGATGCGCTGTGGTCGGTGCAGCCGCGGCTGGCGACGCTCGCCACGCCGGACGACCGGCCGCGCGCGGTCCTGTCGCGCGCCGGCACGCGGCCGGTGCTGCATCTGCCGCCGGACGGCGCGCTGCTCACCCGCGCCCGCGCCGCCCACGCGGCTGCCCACCTCGCATACGGCGGCACGCCGCAACCGCGCGCGAAACTGAAACCGATACAGCGCGTGCTGCTGGAAACGCTGGAGGACGCCCGCGTTGAATGGCTGGCGATGCGGGACCTGCCGGGCCTGCGCGCGCTGTGGGCGCCCTTCCATGTCGCCGGCCCGGACGACGGCAACGGCTTCGACGCGCTGCTGGTGCGGCTGGCGCATGCGCTGTTCGACCCGGCGCATGCCGACGGCCACGCCTGGATCGCCAAGGTGCGGCGGCTGTTCTTCGCGGCCGACGGCATGCTCGCGCTCGATACGCCGCAGCGGCTGCGCGAGGCGGCATCGCTGCTCGGCAACGACATCGGGCAGATGCGCCTGAATTTCAATGCCGCCGGCTGGCGGGTCGAACCGGCCTATCGCGACGACAACCACCACCTGTGGATCGCCGACGACAGCCTGCCGCCGTCCGCCACGCCGCTCGAACGCGAGGACGCCGACAGCCACGGCGGCGGTGACGACGACAAGGATGTGACGGCGGAACGCCCACCGCCGCAGGCGACCGGCGGCGCAGACGAGGGCGAAGGCGGCACCACCGCGCTGTGGTCGGAAGCGCCGCTGCGCATGCTGAAGTATCCGGAGTGGGATCGCCTGATCGCGCGCCTGCGGCCGGACTGGTGCACGGTGATCGAAAGCCGCCCGCTCGAAGTCGACGCCACGGCGCTGCGCGCACGACTGCGAGCGCAGATCCGCCGGCTGCCCACTGCGCACCGTCGCTCAGCGGGGCGTCCGGGCAGCGGCCGCGAACGCGACGGCGAAGTGCTGCACACCGACGCGCTGATCGAGGCGGGCGTCGCGCTGCGCACACGTACGCGGCCGCCGTCCCGGCTGTATCGCGCAGCGCATGCGACGGACAGCGGCCGCGACGTGCTGCTGCTGATCGATGCATCCGCCTCCACCGCGCACCCCTGCGCCGACGGCCGACCGCTACTCGAACACCTGCGTGACGCCGCCTTGCTGGCCGCGCACGCACTCGAACGCGAAGCTCACATTGTCCGCGTGTGGGCTTTCGCGTCGGATACGCGACATCGCGTGCGCGTGCAGCACCTGAAGGACGAGCACGACGGCGCGCTGGATGCGCGCGTCTGCGCCCGCGCTGCCGGGCTGCGCAGTCACGGCTCGACACGCATCGGCGCTGCGCTGCGTCACGCCGCCGCGCATGCGCGGGGCGAGCGCCCGTTGATCGTGCTGCTGACCGACGGCGAGCCGCACGACATCGACGTGCACGACCCGCGCTATCTGCTGGAGGATGTGAAGCGGGCGGCAGGCGAGGCGCGCCGCGCCGGCGTCACGACACAGTGCGTACACGTCGGCCCGGCCGCGCCGTCGGCGCTGCGCCATGCCTTCGCCGCCGGCCGCTGTGTTGCCGTCGATCCGCGGCACATCGTCGATTCGCTGCTGTCCGGCCTGCGGCGCAGCTGACCCGCCACCGCGTCCGCTGGCACAATCGCGCCTCCGCCCGATCGCGCACGCCCATGTTCCACATCGTCCTGTACCAGCCCGAAATTCCACCGAACACCGGCAACGTGATGCGCCTGTGCGCCAACGGCGGCTTCCGCCTGCACCTGGTGAAGCCGCTCGGCTTCGACATCAGCGACAAGCAGCTGAAGCGCGCCGGCATGGATTACCGCGATCTGATCAACGTGACGGTGCATGAGGACTGGGCCGCGCTGTCGGCCGCGCTGGCGCTGCAGCCGGACGACAGCCGGCTGTACGCGCTGAGCACGCGCGGGCGGGTGGCGCACACGACGCCGCACTACCGTGCCGGCGACATCTTCCTGTTCGGTCAGGAAACCGCCGGACTGCCGGGCAGCCTGCTCGACACGGTGCCGGCGGCACAGCGCCTGCGCATTCCGATGCGTCCGGACTGTCGCAGCCTGAACCTGAGCAATTCGGTCGCCATCGTCGCCTACGAGGCATGGCGACAGCACGGCTTCGACGGCGCGCTTCAGCCGGACTGAGCACCCGGCTGCAGGGCGCCGAGATCGGCCTCGTCGGCGCGTTCGAGCACCGCTTCCTGTTCCACCTTGGGATCGCGCGCCAGCAGTCTTTCGGCCGCCTGTTCCGCGCTGAGGCGGCCATCGAGCACGTCGGCGACGGCGCGCGTGATCGGCATGTCGACGCCCATGCGGCGCGCCAGCGCAGCGGCTTCGCGCGCCGTCGACACCCCTTCGGCGACGTGGCCCAGCTTCTGCAGCACCGCGTCGAGCGACAGGCCTTCGGCCAGCATCAGGCCGACGCGACGATTGCGCGACAGATCACCGGTACAGGTCAGTATCAGGTCGCCCATGCCGGCCAGACCCATGAAGGTGATGCCGTGGCCGCCCAGTGCTTCGCCGAGGCGGGCGATTTCGGCCAGACCGCGGGTGATCAGCGCAGCGCGTGCGTTGAGCCCGAAGCCCAGTCCGTCGCAGACGCCGGTGGCGATGGCGAGCACGTTCTTGACCGCACCGCCGACCTCGACGCCGGTCAGATCGTCCTGCGCGTACAGGCGCAGCCGCGGGCTGTGCAGTTCGGCGGCGACGCGGGTGGCAAAAGCGAGGTCGTTGCTGGCGACGGTGATCGCGGTCGGCTGGCCGCGCGCCACCTCGACCGCGAAGCTGGGGCCGCTCAGTGCGCCGCGGCTGACCGCCGCGGGCAACACCTCGTCCGCCACCGCATGCGGCAGCAGGCCGGTGCCGGCTTCGAAGCCCTTGCACGCCCACAGCACGGCAGGCACGCCGGACGCGGCGACGGCATGCAGCGCCTCGCGCAGACCGGCGATCGGCGTGGCGATCAGCGCGAGTTCGCAGCCGGCCAGCGCGTGCGCGATGTCGGCGTCGATGCGGATGCCGTCCGGCAGTGCGATCTCGGGCAGATAGCGCTCGTTGCGACGCGACGCGCGCAGCGCCTGCGCGTGCGCCGCGTCGCGCGTCCAGAGGGTGACATCGTGATCGGCCGCGTAGGCGACGGCCAGCGCGGTGCCCCAAGCACCGGCGCCGAGGACGGCGATCTTCATGCGTAGCGGGCGGGGCTCACAGGCCCCACACCTGGCCGATGCGGACAAAGCCGCTCTGGCCGTCGCGGTGCTTCACGCGCGCCCAGCCGGCCGGCGCCGGTTCCGACACCGGTTCGAGCAGCACGCGGCGTTCGGCCTCGAACACCAGCGCTGCGTTGTCTTCCGGCTTGGCCAGAATGCGCGCCTTGTCGACGCTGACGATGACGGTGCGCTGCGGTGACAGCGCCGACGATTCGACCCAGGCGAGCATGCCGCCCGGCTCGCGCACCTTGACCCAGCCGGCTTGCGTGCGCACGACCTCGACCGGCGTCTGGCGCGCGATCACGTACTGCTGGCGCGCCTGCTTCGACGGCGCGTCGTACATGACGGCGACGTCGGCAAGCGAGCGATATTCGAGCCCCGCCGCCTGGGCGGCCGGGGCGATGGCGAAGGCGGCCAGCGCCGCCAGCGCGATGCGCTTCATCACTGAACCGTCGGCGCGCCGTCCTGGCCGGCTGCGGCCTGCTGCGCGCGCTGCTGGTAGAGCGCTTCGAAGTTGACCGGCGCCAGCACGACCGGCGGGAAGCCGGCGCGATTCACCGCGTCCGACACGCTTTCGCGGGCGTACGGGAACAGGATGTTCGGGCAGGCGATACCGAGGATGGGCTGCAGGTCTTCCTGCGGCACGTTGCGGATCTGGAAGATGCCGGCCTGGCGCACTTCGACCAGGAACATCGTCTTCTCGCCGATCTTGGCGGTGACGGTGACGGTCAGCGTCACGTCGAACACACCGTCCTGCACCGCCTTGCCTTCCGTCTGCAGCTGGATCTGCACGTTCGGGTTTTCGCGGGTCAGGAAGATTTCCGGGGCGTTCGGGACTTCGAGCGACAGGTCCTTCACGTAGACCTTCTCGATGGAGAACACCGGGCCCTGGGGCTGTTGGGGTTGCACTGCTTCGTCGGCCATTTTTCGCTTCTCGGTTGGTGATGAACGCCGCAGGTCAGGCCTGCAGCAGCGGGTCCAGCTTGCCTTCGCGGTCGAGTGCGTGCAGATCGTCGCACCCGCCCACATGGAAGTCGTCGATGTAGATCTGCGGCACGGTACGCCTGCCGGTTTTCTCCATCATTTCAGTACGCCGTGCCGGATCGGTGTCGACCCGCACTTTCTCGATGTCGGTCACGCCCTTGGACACGAGCAGGCGCTCCGCCTGCACGCAGTAGGGGCAGTAACCGCTGGTGTACATCAGTACGTGTGCCATCGCATCACTTCTTGGTCAGTGGCAGACCGGCCTGTTCCCAGGCGCCGATGCCGCCGTCGAGTGCAAACACCTTTTCGAAACCGGCGTTGCGCAGCGTCGAGCAGGCGCTGGCGGAACGCATGCCGCTGGCGCAGACGACGATGAGCGGGCGCTCCTTGAACTTTTCCAGGTCACCGATGCGCTGGTCGAGCTGGCCGACCGGAATGTGGCGCGAACCGGCGATGCGGCCCTTGGCCCATTCGGGCTGTTCGCGCACGTCGATCACCTGCGCGTCCTCGCGGTTGATCAGTTGCGTCGCCTGTGCCGGCGTCAGCCGCGGTCCGGAGGTCTTCGTGCGCACCGTCATGACGAGCAGCGCGACGCCGCTGATCAGGGCCGAAATGGCCCAGAGGTAGTTGTTGTTCTGAGTCAGGAATTCCATGGGAGAGAGGTGCTGGCAGGCTGTGGGGCTCGCGGCAGGCGGTCCGCTGTAACGGGGCCCGCATCATCGCCGGGATCGCGTCATCCGGCAACGCGGATGTTTCGACATGTCATCTTCTGTCGAATTTTTACGGGGCCGCGCGCTGCGTTTTCTGGGAAAATGCGTATTTTAGCCCAAGCGCGGTCAGTCCACCTGCAGACCACGAGTCCGCAGTGCAGCACGTCTCACCGGGGCGCCGCGCCCTTCACACATAGCCCACCCGATATGTACAAGCTCGTTCTGCTGCGCCACGGCGAATCCGTCTGGAACAAGGAAAACCGTTTCACCGGATGGACCGACGTCGGTCTGACCGACAAAGGCGAAATCGAGGCCCGCGAAGCCGGCCGCCTGCTCAACCGCGAAGGCTATCGCTTCGACATGGCCTTCACTTCGGTGCTCAAGCGCGCCAACAAGACACTCTACGTCGCGCTCGAACAACTGAACCTGATGTGGATTCCGATCCGTCCGACCTGGCGCCTCAACGAGCGTCACTACGGCGCGCTGCAGGGCCTGAACAAGGCGCAGACGGCGCAGAAGTTCGGCGAGGAACAGGTGCTGGTGTGGCGCCGCTCCTACGACACGCCGCCGCCGGCGCTGGAAGAGGACGATCCGCGCCTCGATCGCAAGAACCCGCGCTACGCCGAAGTGCCGGACGAGCAGTTCCCGCGCACCGAATGCCTGAAGGACACCGTGGCCCGCGTCATCCCGTTCTGGGACGCCGAGATCGCACCGCAGATCAAGGCCGGCAAGAACGTGCTCATCGTCGCTCACGGCAACAGCCTGCGCGCGCTGATCAAGTACCTCGACAACGTGTCGGAACAGGACATCCTCGGCCTGAACATCCCGACCGCCCAGCCGCTGGTGTATGAGCTGGACGAGAACCTGAAGCCTATCCGCCACTACTACCTCGGCGACCAGGAAGCCATCCGCGCCGCCATCGACGCCGTGGCCAACCAGAGCCGCGCCGTGCCGCAGCGCCAGCGTCCGCCCATCCCCGAAACCGAAGAGCCGCAGACGGCCGAACAGCGCGCACCGTGGATGGAGTGAAGCGCTGGCTGATCCGGGCGCTGCTGTGCGCATTGCCCGGAGCCGCCTTCGCCGAGCGCGCAGTCCAGTCCAGCCCGGAACAGCTGCGCGCGCTGCAGCAGCGCATGGAAGCGCTGCGCGATGAACTGAACCAGTCGGAAAGCGCCCACCGAGAAGCCCGCGACGAGCTGCGCAGCTCCGAAAAAGCCATTTCCGACGCCAGCCGTGCGCTGCGCGACATCGCCGGCCGCCGCAAGGCGGTCGAAAGCGCACTTGCGCAGACGCGCAAGGACGTGGCCGCCGGCGAGGAACGCCTGCGTACCCAGCAATCGCAACTGGCGCAACTGCTGCGCGGCCACCAGCGCGCCGGTGAGGCCGACGCACTGCGCCACCTGCTGTCCGGCACCGACCCCAACCAGAGCGCACGCGACCTGCATTACCTGCGCAGCCTGTCGAAAAGCCAGCTCAGGCTGATGGACGACCATCGTGCGACGCTGACGCGCCAGCGCGAGTTGCTGGCGCAGCAGGACGCCCAGCTGGACGAAATCCGCACGCTGGAGGCCGAACGCGAGCGCGAACGCGGCAAGCTGCAGGCCGAGCACGATGTACGGCGCAAGGTGCTCGACCGCATCGCCACCCAGTTGCGCACCGAACGCAAGGAACTGGCCCAGCTCAAGCGCGACGAGGCGCGGCTGAGCCGGTTGATCGAATCGCTGTCGCGGCGCAGCGCCCGCAGCGCGCCGCCGAAGACGCCCGCGGCAGGCCCGACCGAGGACTCGCCGGCGCCAGCGGGCCGCGAAAGCCGCGGCCCGGTCGTGCAGTCAGCGCCGGTCGATCACGGCGGCATCGCCTTCCCGAAATTGCGCGGCCGCCTGCCGTGGCCGGCCAGTGGCGAACTTGCGCGCCGCTTCGGTGCCCAAGGCGCGGATGGCGGAACACCGCTGCGCGGCATCTTCATCCGCGCTGCGGCAGGCGACGTCAAGGCGGTGGCTGCCGGTACCGTGGTGTTCGCCGACTGGCTGCGCGGTTTCGGCAACCTGGTCATCGTCGACCACGGCGACAACTATCTGAGCGTCTATGGCAACAACGAAGCGGTGCTGAAGTCGGTCGGCGCAGCGGTGCGCGCCGGCGAGGTGATCGCCTCGATAGGCGCCAGCGGTGGGGCTTCGGAATCGGGTTTATACTTTGAATTGCGGCATCAGGGACAGGCGCTGGACCCGCTGAAATGGGTCGCCCGCTAGGCTGCACCGACGACGGTGCGGCATCCGTCCCGGCCGAAAAATACGCGGAGTGCAATCGATGCAAAAGAAGCTGCAGCAAACCGGGCTGGTCATGATCGGACTGTGTGCCGGGGTACTGCTCAGTCTCAATTTCTCCGCCAACGCGAACAAGCCGGTCGGCAGCACGCTGCCGGTCGAGGAACTGCGCCAGTTCGCCGACGTGCTGAATGCGGTGAAGTCGGGCTATGTCGAGCCGGTCGATGACAAGAAGCTGATCACCCACGCGATCAGCGGCATGCTGTCCGGTCTCGACCCGCACTCGGCCTACCTCGACCAGGACGCGTTCAAGGATCTGCAGGCCGGTACCCAGGGCGAATTCGGTGGTCTCGGTATCGAGGTCGGCATGGAAGACGGCTTCGTCAAGGTGGTTTCGCCGATCGAGGACACCCCAGCCTTCCGCGCCGGCGTCAAGGCGGGCGACCTGATCATCAAGCTGGACGACACCTCGACCAAGGGGCTGACGCTGAGCGACGCGGTCAAGCGCATGCGCGGCAAGCCGGACACCAGCATCCGCCTGACCATTGCGCGCAAGGGCGAGGCGAAGCCGATCGAGGTGACGCTGACGCGCGAAATCATCAAGGTGCAGTCGGTGAAGTCGAAGCTGGTCGAACCCGGCTACGGTTACCTGCGCCTGACGCAGTTCCAGGAGGCCAGTGCCGAGGATCTCGCCAAGCACATCGGCAAGCTGTACAAGGACGGCGAACTGAAAGGTCTGGTGCTCGATCTGCGCAACGACCCGGGCGGCCTGCTGCACGGCGCCGTTGGCGTATCCGCCGCCTTCCTGCCGCCGAAGGCGACCGTGGTGTCGACCGACGGCCGCACCGAAGACGCCAAGCGCCGCTTCATTGCCGCGCCGGAAGATTACCTGCGCGGATCGCGCGAGGACTATCTCGCCACGCTGCCCGCCGGCGCCAAGTCGGTGCCCATGGTGGTGCTGGTCAATTCGGGCTCGGCTTCGGCGTCGGAAATCGTCGCCGGCGCGCTGCAGGACCACAAGCGCGCAGTCATCATGGGCACCCAGACCTTCGGCAAGGGTTCGGTGCAGACCATCATGCCGCTGGCCAACAACACCGCGATCAAGCTGACGACGGCGCGTTACTACACGCCGAACGGCCGCTCGATCCAGGCCAAGGGCATCGTGCCGGACATCATCGTCGAAGAGACGCCGAATGGCAGCGGCGGCGGCATCCGCCTGCGCGAAGCCGACCTCGACCGTCACCTCGGCAACGACAAGGAACCCGAGGAGGCCGCGCCGAAACCTGCCGCTGGCGCCAAGGGCAAGCCGGCGAAGGACGAGGACGAGGAGGCCAAGCCGGCTGCGCCGTTCGAGTTCGCCACCGCATCGGATTACCAGTTCACCCAGGCCTTGAATCTGCTGAAGGGATTGCAGATCATCCAGAAAAACTGAGGCTCGCCGTCCGCGGTGGGCCGTGCGGCGATCTCCGGATCGCCGCCGGATGCAGGAGCTGAATCATGGTCGCACATGCCAGCCAGCGTCGTTTCGGCCGCGAACACCGCGCGCCGCGCAAGCCCGGGTACGGCCCCCAGGCCGGCCTGATGAAGCACCGCGAACTGCGCTTCTGTCGCCGCTGTCCGCGCCGCGTCGATGAAGCGCTCGCGCTGCTCGCCGCGGTCGGCGGCATTTCGGTGACCGCGCAGGGCGATCGCGTGGTCGCCATCGAGTACAGCCTGACCGACCACAGCTTCCGCAGCATAGAGCGGGCACTGCGCGCACACGGCTTCGTGCTCGACGGTTCGCTGAAGATGCGACTGATCCGCACCATGCTCTATTTCTGCGAGGACACCCAGCTGCGCAACCTGAAGCAGCCGGAGCGACTGATCAAGAAGTCGAACGAAATCTACGTCAAGGCCTGGCAGCACCACCCGCACGGCGATCACGACGACACGCCGAGCGAACTGCGCGAATACCGCTGACCGCCCACTTCCCCACCGCTACAAGCCGCCGCATCCGCCGGCGGTCACTTCTCCATGAATGACCAGCAACTGCTGCGCTACAGCCGCCACATCCTGCTCGATCCGATAGGCATCGAAGGACAGGACAGGCTGCTCGCCTCGCGCGCCCTCATCGTCGGCGCCGGCGGCCTCGGCTGCCCGTCGGCGCTCTACCTCGCGGCGGCCGGTGTCGGCACGCTGGTGATCGCCGACGACGACGACGTCGACCTGACCAATCTGCAGCGGCAGATCCTGCACCGCGAACACTCGGTCGGCCGCGCCAAGGTCGAATCGGCGCGCGAAACGCTGCACGACATCAATCCGGGCACCGAGGTGATCGCGCTGAAGAAGCGTCTGGCCGGCGACGAACTGCTGGAACAGGTTGCCGCCGCCGACGTCGTGCTCGATTGCAGCGACAACTTCGCCACCCGCCACGCGATCAACCGCGCCTGCGTGGCCACCCGCACGCCGCTGGTATCGGGCGCGGCCATCCGCTTCGACGGCCAGGTGTCGGTATTCGACAGCCGTGAGCCGGACGCACCCTGCTACCACTGCCTGTTCCCAGAGGGCGGCGAGGTCGAGGAGGTGCGCTGCGCGGTGATGGGCGTGTTCGCGCCGCTGACCGGCATCATCGGCACCGTGCAGGCGGCCGAGGCGCTGAAGATACTGGCGCAGACCGGCCGCACGCTGGCCGGCCGTCTGCTGCTGCTCGACTCACTCGGCATGGAGTGGCGCAGCATCACGCTGCCGCGCGACCCCGGCTGCGCCGTCTGCGGCGAGGGCCGAAGCCCCTAGCCCCTAGCCCCTAGCCCCTAGCCCCTAGCCCCTAAAAAGGCTAGTGCAGCTTCACGTGCGGCTCGGTGCTCTGCTTGATGAAGCGGGCCACCGCGTCGAGCGAGCTCTTGATCCAGCCGTGCAGCGCGATCTGGTGCATCTGGTACAGCGAGCGGTACATCATGCGCGCGACCAGACCTTCGATGAACATGCTGCCGCCGACCACACCACCCATCAGGTTGCCGGTTGCGCCGCTCTTGCCGAGCGACACCAGCGAGCCGAAGTCCTTGTAGCGGAAGGGGCCGGGGTCGCCCTTGCCTTCGAGCCGCATGGCGAAGATCTTCACCAGATAGCTGGCCTGCTGGTGCGCCGCCTGGGCGCGCGGCGGAATCGTGCCCTCACCGCCCAGCCACTGACAGGCCGCGCAGTCGCCGAAGGCGTAGATGTCCGGATCGTGCGTGGTGACCAGGTGGTCATCCACCACCAGCTGGTTGATGCGGTTCGACTCCAGCCCGCCGAAGCCGGACAGCATGTTGGGCGCCTTGATGCCGGCCGCCCACACCATCAGGTCGCCGCGGATGAAATGGCCGCTGGCGGTGGCCAGTCCGTCATGGCGCACCTCGCTGACGCGCTCCGACTTCAGCACGTCGATACCCATGCCGCGCAGCAGTTCTTCGGCCGACGCCGAAATGCGCGCCGGCAAAGCCGGCAGCACGCGGTCGGCCGCCTCGATCAGCGTGATGCGCACGTCCTGGCGCGGGTCCATGCTGTGCACGCCGAAGGCGCGCAGCACCTTGCTGGTGTGGCGCAATTCGGCCGACAGTTCGACGCCAGTCGCACCGGCGCCGATGATGGCGATCGACACTTCGTGCGGTTCACCGCGCTCGGCACGCGCGTCCGCGCGCATGCAGGCGGCGACCAGCTTCTGCCGGAAGCGCTCGGCATCGTGCGTGGTATCGAGCGCCATCGTGTGTTCGTCGGCGCCGGGAATGCCGAAGGTGTTCACCGTGCTGCCGATGGCGATCACCAGATGGTCGTAATGCAGCTCGCGCTCGGGCAGCATCGGTTCGCCGTCGAAGTCGGCCACCGCCTCGATGTGGATGGTCTTGCGGCTGCGATCGATGGCCGTCATGCGGCCCATCTGGAACTCGAAGTTGTGCCAGCGCGCCTGCGCGACGTACTCCAGACGGTGCATGTGCATATCCATGCGCCCGGCGGCGACTTCGTGCAGATGCGGTTTCCAGATGTGGATGGGCGAAGCATCGACCAGCACGATGTCGGCCTGCCCTTTGGCGCCGTAGCGGTCGCCGAGCTGGGTGACCAGTTCGAGGCCGCCGGCGCCGCCGCCGACCACCACGATGACGGGTTTCTTGGAATTATTCATGATCTCCTCGGAGCGAAGCCCGCCCTGCACGGGAGCGGACGGCGCATTCTGCTACAGCCCCCGCTGCTTGTGCAGGGCAGGGCTCCGGGTGTCATGGCGGCGGAACAGTCGACCGCTCAGTGTGTTCAGCCGCGGCGCAACGAAAGCAGTACAGCAACGACGGCGAGCACGCACAGCCACAGCAGCGACCACTCCGGAATGTCGAGGCCGAATATCGGCGGCAGCTTGGCGCCACACGCGCCGTCGGCGAAGAAGGCCTGCGGGAACCACTGCGCCGGCGGCAGGCTGTTGACGAAATCCTCGACCGGATCGAGGCCGCAGCTGACCGACGGGTTGTACAGCACATAGACGTGACGCCCGGCCACCGCCGCGCCAGCGGCGGCGATCAGCGCCGACACCCACAGTCCGCTGCGCGCCAGCGCCCCGCCGAACAGGCCGCTCAGCAGGAAGAACACGCCGGCGCCGAAGAAGGCGTAGCGCTGCAGGATGCACAGCGGGCAGGGCGCCAGACGCTCGACGTGCTGCAGCCACAGCGCGAAGGCGAGCAGGCCGAAACAGAGGTAGGACAGCAGGAAGTAGATGCGCGTACGGGCAATCGGGGTCATCGGGGACTCGTTCTCGTTGTTGGGACAGCCGGTGCGTCAGAGCACGTAGCGCGCGAGATCCTCGCTCTGTGCAAGTTCGCCCAGCCGGGCATCCACGTAGGCGGCGTCTATGGTGAGCGAGCGGGCGTGCTGGCCGGCGTCGAAGGACACCTCTTCCAGCAGCTTTTCCATCACCGTGTGCAGCCGGCGTGCGCCGATGTTCTCGGTGCGTTCGTTCACCGACCACGCCACCTCGGCCAGCCGGCGGATGCCGTCCGGCGCGAAATCCAGCGTCACGCCGTCGGTCTCCAGCAGCGCCGCGTACTGGCGGGTGAGGCAGGCGTCGGTGGCGGTCAGGATGCGTTCGAAGTCGTCGACCGACAACGACTCCAGCTCGACGCGGATCGGAAAACGGCCCTGCAGCTCGGGAATCAGGTCACTCGGCCGCGACAGATGGAAGGCGCCGCTGGCGATGAACAGGATGTGGTCGGTCTTCACCATGCCGTACTTGGTCGTGATCGTCGTGCCTTCGACCAGCGGCAGCAGGTCGCGTTGCACGCCCTGGCGAGAAACATCGGCGCCGCCGTGGTCCGAACGTGACGCCACCTTGTCGATCTCGTCGAGGAACACGATGCCATTCTGCTCGACCGCGACCAGCGCCTGCTGCTTCACTTCGTCCTCGTTGATCAGGCGCGCCGCCTCTTCATCGGTCAGCACGCGCAGCGCCTCGCGGATCGGCATCTTGCGGCTGCGCCGGCGTTGCGCGCCGATGTTCTGGAACATCGACTGCAGCTGGCCGGTCAGTTCTTCCATGCCGGGCGGCGTCAGGATTTCCATCGCGGCGGGCGCCACCGCCACCTCGATGTCGATCTCCTTGTCGTCCAGTTCGCCCTCGCGCAGCTTCTTGCGGAATTTCTGCCGCGTGCCGCTCTCGTCGGCGGCCGGCGCATCGACGCCGAAACCGACCGGCCGCGCCGGCGGCAGCAGCACATCGAGGATGCGGTCCTCGGCGGCGTCTTCGGCGCGCGTGCGCACCGCCTTCATCGCGCGCTCGCGCAGGTCCTTGATGGCGATCTCGACCAGATCGCGGATGATGGTGTCGACATCCCGGCCGACATAGCCCACTTCGGTGAACTTGGTCGCCTCGACCTTGATGAAGGGCGCGTTCGCCAGACGCGCCAGCCGGCGCGCGATCTCGGTCTTGCCGACGCCGGTCGGGCCGATCATCAGGATGTTCTTCGGCGTGATTTCGCTGCGCAGCGGCTCGGCCACCTGGGCGCGACGCCAGCGGTTGCGCAGCGCGACAGCCACCGAGCGCTTGGCGCGCGTCTGGCCGACGATGTGCTTGTCCAGTTCGGACACGATTTCGGAAGGGGTCATGACTTGATCCGCAGTGGTCACGGCGCTCACCACTCGATGCTTTCTATGGTGTGACTCTGGTTGGTGTAGATGCACAGATCGCCCGCGATGCCGAGCGACTTCGACACCACGTCGCGCGCCGACAGCTCGGTATTCTCGACCAGCGCACGGGCCGCCGACTGGGCGTAGGCACCGCCGGAGCCGATGGCGACGATGCCGCCCTCGGGTTCGAGCACGTCGCCGTTGCCGGTGATGATCAGCGAGGACTCGCGATCAGCCACGGCCAGCATCGCCTCCAGCCGGCGCAGCATGCGGTCGGTACGCCAGTCCTTGGCCAGTTCGACCGCGCTGCGCAGCAGGTTGCCCTGGTGCTTCTCCAGCTTGGATTCGAAGCGTTCGAACAGCGTGAAGGCGTCGGCCGTGCCGCCAGCGAAGCCGGCCAGGATGCGGCCCTGATAAAGCCGCCGCACCTTGCGCGCGGTGGCCTTGACGACGATGTTGCCGAGCGTCACCTGGCCATCGCCACCAAGGGCGACCTGACCCGGGCGACGCACCGAAAGTATGGTGGTGCCGTGATACTGTTCCATCGCAATTCCCGAAAAATGCCGCGAAGGCTGCGCACTTTAAACCATGCGCGGCGGGGCGCCGGTGGCGCTAGAAGCGGCGTTGCTGGATTTCCGCCACGGCGGCAACACCGATCAGCAGCAGCAGCGCCGCCACCATCGGCCGCACATCGACCAGGCGGGGCTGGCGGCCGGTCGCCTGCACCGCGGTAATCACGTTGAACAGCAGGCCGGCACTGATGAAGTCCATCCGGCAGAGCTCGGAACAATCGACCTTCATGACGCCCTGCGGCAGGTCAGCCGCCTGCAGCACGGCGAAGGCGTCCTGACGGGCGCCGACGATCTCGCCGCGCAGCGCGATGCGCGCATTCTTCTCGACTGGCGCCGCTTCGGCCGCGGCAGGCGCGAGCACCGACGACACCCAGCGCGCGTCCCAGGACGGCGGCGACAGTTCGAAAGTGACCGCGTACTGGATCGCGAATTCCTCGAAATTGGCTTCGTCGCCCAGCTGCTGCAGCGCTTCCAGATAGAGCAGCCACTGCGCCGGCCCTTCGGCCTTGCCCGGCACGATGCGCGGCGCCAGCAGGTCACGCAGCACGGTGGCACTGAGCATGGCCACGCCGTGGCCGCAGCGACGCAGCGCAACCAGCACGTCGAGCAGCATGCGCGCGCCGTCCTCGTCCACGTCGTGCAGACGGGCGACGTCAACCCGTACCACGTGGGCCTTTGAGCACAGCCGGTCGATCTGGTCTATGGAGGCGCGGCTGGCCGCGGTCAGCTTGCCCGCCAGCGTCAGTGTGGGCGGACCCGAGGTCGCGCCGCGCGACGGAGACGCCGGCCAGGCCGGCGCCGAACGCTCGAAGCGCTCGGCGTAGGCCAGCGCGTGCGCCTCGAAGGCGTCCACACGGCCGAGCGCGTGACAGAGGTCGAACAGCATGGCCCACACCTGTTCGGTCGAACTGCCGAGGTCGCCGAAGGTGGCGCGCTCCAGCGTGGACAGCGCGGCCTCGTCGTCGCCATTGGCGAACAGCATGGCCGCCTCCTCGACCACCGGGTGCAGCCCGCTGGACACGTCCTGCACCTGCAACTCGCCCTTGCCGGCGCGGCGGGCGCCCTCCAGCGGATCGCGCGACACGAAGTCGAGCGACATCAGGCCGGCAGACGACGGCGGATCGCTTGCCGGCATGCTGTCGGGCGGGCGCGACGCGGTGGCCGTCCCCGCCGCCGGTGCGGTCGGTCGCACTGGCTTGCGGGTTTCGACCTGCGGCGCAGGTGTTTTCTTGAAGAAGGAGAAAGCCACGGATGGGTCCGGATCGGGGCGCGAACCGTAATTAACGGCGCATCGATTCACAACTGCAACGATCGGTAACTTTACCTTTCAACCGCGGCTGGCGGCACCCCCGAAGGCGTAAGAAGACGTGACAAGGTGCTGCAAGGGCACGAATCGGCGCCCAGGCGCGCCGGGCGCGGCATTCGCCGCGCCCGCCATGTACCAGACAACGGTCAGAAGGTGGCGCGCAGGCCGGCCATGATGCTGCGGCCCGGCATCGGTGCGATGCCCTTCAGGAAGGACACGTGGTTGCGCGCCTCGGTGTCGAACAGGTTGTTGCCGCGCAGCCAGGCTTCCCAGTTCACGCCGGCCGCCTGGAAACCGTAGCTGGCGAAGGCATTGACCAGCGCGTAGCCGGCAGTCGGCGTGCCGAGGTCGTCGACCCGGTCCTGCCGGCGGGCGCCCTGCACTTCCAGCCGCAGATTCAGCGCCTCGCGGTGCCAGTTCAGCGCCGCCATGCCGCGCATCGGCGAAATGCGCGGCAGCGGCTCGCCGGTGTCGCGGTTGGCGGCACGCACCATGTCGGCCTGCAGGTCGAGGTGCAGTTCGCCGGCGCAGCGGCACAGCAGCAGATGGGCCTGCGCCTCCAGACCGTAGAACTTTGCCGGCACCGCCTGGTAGGCGAACTCGGGCAGTTCGCCGGCCGGATCGATCAGGCCATCCTCCTCGCGCCGGATGCCGGTATCGGCGAGCGCGATGAAATTGCGGAAGCGGCTGTGGAACACGCCGATGCTGCCGCTGTGCTCGCCGCGCTTGACGCGCAACTGGGCGTCGATCGAGTTCGACTGTTCCTTGTCCAGCGCCGCGTTGCCGACCTCGTAGTTGCCAGTCGCTGCGTGCGGGCCGTTGGCGAACAGTTCGTAGAAGGTGGGCGCGCGCTCGGTGTGCGCCAGCTGGGTGGCGACCGAGAAGGTGTCGTTCAGCGGATAGACCGCGCCGAAGGCGGCGCTGCGCGCAGTGAAACGCCGCTCCTGCGCCGGATCGAAGCGCGGCGTACCCGGATTGTTCGCATCGTCCGGGCCGCCGCCGTCGCTGCCCACCTCGACCCGCTCGACGCGACCGCCGAAGGTGAGCTTGAGGTCACCGACGCGGGTTTCCTCGAACAGGAAGAGTGCGCGCGTATCGGTGTTGGTCGAGGGCACGAAGGCTTCGTCGCCCAGCGCCGAGAACTCGCTGCTGTCGAGCTGCACGCCGACCACGCCACGGAAGGGGCCCAGCTGCGCATGGGCTGCCTCGACCCGCAGGTCGGTGCCCTTGCTGAAGAAGCGCGTTTCGGGCGACCCGTCGGCCAGTTCGACGTGCTTGTAGTCGGTATGGCCGGCGCGGAACTTGACGCCGGTGATGAAGCCGTCGATTTCGCGCAGTTCGCCGGCGAGGTCCCAGCGCTCGCTGCGCATGTCTATCGTGATGTTCTCTTCGGCCACCGTGCCGTAGGTCGAATCGAATACGCCGTAGGAGGCACCGACGTAGCCGCGCTCACCAGCGAAGGAGGCGCCGAAGCCGCCGCCTTCGGTGTCGGCGGCCGAATTGCGCAGCCGGCCGTCGGGGATGCGCAGATCGGACGTCGAGCGGGTGAAGCCGTCGGCGTGCAGGTTGAGGCCGTTCTTGCCGAACTCGACGCGGCCGGCCAGCGCACGGGTCGAGTCGGCGCCGCCGACGATGCCATCGACGCGGCCGCTGGCGCCGTTCATCGGCGACTGCGGAATGCGGTTGTCGAGCGCGTTCACGACGCCGCCGACCGCGTTGCCGCCATACATCAGCGCTGCCGGGCCACGCACCACCTCGACCCGCTCGATCACCAGCGGATCCACCGTCGTCGCGTGATCGAAGGACAGCGAGGACGCATCGACGGTGGCACCACCGTTGCCGAGGATGCGCACGCGGTCGCCATCAAGGCCGCGGATGACCGGCCGGCTGGAATTCGGGCCGAACCAGGTCGAACTGACGCCCGGCAGGTTGCCGACGGTTTCGCCCAGCGTGCTGGCACCGCGCAGCGTGAGGTCGTGGTCGTCCATCACCGACACCGGGCTGACCAGGTCGGACAGGTCGCTGCCCAGCGGATTGCCGGTGACAACGATGGCCGGCAGGTTCTGGATGGCCTGGGCGAAGACCGGAACGGAAAAGGACACGGAAGCGGCCGCCGCGAGGGCGCCGCCGACAAAACGATGGATCTGCATGAAGTTCTCCCCGCGCCGGGATATGGACGCGCGCCCGCGCGTGATCACGCGGGTCAGTCTGAATGTATGAAGTGCACGCCCCGGAAGGGGCGACGGATCAGAGCGGGGAGACGGCGGGCGGCCCGTGCGCGCAGGGCTCGGGCGCCGCACCATGGACCGCGACGCGCAGCGAAGCGGCACGCAGTACGTGCGACAGATCGGGAACAGCCGGGTCGGGCGCGGCGCCGACAGACAGCTGGGTCAGGGAATGGGCCGACAGGCAGTCCGGACAGACCGGCGCGTGAGCGAGGCCGCCGTCGTCCTCGGCAGCCAGCGCGATGCCGGCCGTCGGGACGTGTTCAAAGGCGTGGACGAGCGTGACGTGCTGTGCCCCGATCAGGCACAGCAGCAACATGACGAGCCGCAGCGCGGACAGGCGTCGGAACATCGCGCGTCCGGGCCTGGCCTCAGTCGCCGTACAGCTTCTGCAGACGCTCGCGGCGCTCCTGCGCCTCGATGGTCAGCGTCGCGGTCGGGCGGGCGAGCAGGCGGCCGATGCCGATCGGCTCGCCGGTTTCGTCGCAATAGCCGTATTCGCCGGCATCGATGCGGTCGATCGCCTGTTCGATCTTCTTCAGCAGCTTGCGCTCGCGGTCGCGCGTGCGCAGTTCCAGCGTGTGTTCCTCTTCAACCGTGGCGCGGTCGGCGGGGTCGGACACGTTGTCGACCTCGCGCATGTGCTCCACGGTTTCATCGGCCTTGCGCAGGATGTCGTCGCGCATGCGGGCGAGCAGGTCGCGGAAGAAGGCGAGCTGCGCCTCGTTCATGTAGTCCTTTTCCGGCATCTTCAGGATGTCGGCTTCGGTCAGCGGCTTGTCGGCCTTGCTGGCGTTCTTGGTGGCCATCCGCATGAACTCCCGGGGATTGGAAAGGCGAAGAGGATACCAATGTTTTGGCAAAAAACTGCGTAACGCTTCACTCGATCCTGAGCAGCAGCCCCTTCAGGTACTCGCCCTCGGGAAAAGCCAGCCCCACCGGGTGATCCGCCCCGGCTGACAGGCGCTTCAGCACGCGCGCCGACACGCCGGCGTCGGCTGCCGCGTCGGCGACGATCTTCTGGAAGAAGTCGATATCGACACCGCCCGAACAGGAATAGGTCATCAGCAGGCCGCCCGGCGCCAGCAGCCGGAAACCGAGCAGATTGATGTCCTTGTAGGCGCGCGCGGCCGACTTCGCATGCGCGGCCGACGGCGCGAATTTCGGCGGGTCGAGCACGATCAGGTCGAACTTGCGGCCTTCGGCACGGAAGGTGCGCAGCGCCTGGAACACGTCCGCCTCCAGCCATTCGGCGCGCGCGGCGTCGATCTGCGGGTTGTGGCCGACATTGCGCTGCGCGGTCGCCAGCGCCGGGCCGGAGGAATCGATGGACAGCACCGATTCGGCACCGCCGGCCAGCGCGTGCAGCGAAAAGCCGCCGGTGTAGCAGAAGCAGTTCAGCACGCGGCGACCGGCGGCCAGCGCGCCGCACAGCCGTCGGTTTTCGCGCTGGTCGAGATAGAAGCCGGTCTTGTGGCCGCTGGCCACGTCGATTTCGATGTTCACGTCGCCGGTCACGCCGGGTTCGGCAATCACCGGGAAAGGCGCATCTCCGTCGCCGATCAGCCAGCCGCTGCGCGGCTCCAGGCCTTCGAGCGCGCGCACGTCGGAATCGGAGCGCTCATAGACGCGTGCGATGCCGGTCGCGCGCACCAGCGCGTCGGCGATGGTGGCGCGCCACTTCTCGCCACCGGCGCTGGTGATCTGCAGCACGATCACGTCGGCGTAGCGGTCGGCGATGACGCCGGGCAGGCCGTCGGACTCGCCGTGCAGCAGGCGCACACCGCCGCGCGGACCGAATTCGCCCGCCAGTTCCGGCAGGTCTCGCCGCTGCTCGACCGCGCGCGCGACGGTGCGGCGGAAGAAGGCGTCGTCGATCGATTCGTCACCGAAGGTCCACATGCGGGCGCGGATCTGCGACGCCGGCGAGAACGCGGCGCGACCGAGCGCACGCCCATTGGCCGCCTGCACCAGCACGGTGTCGCCCGGCCGGGCGCGACCGTCGAGACGGTCGACCGAACCGGCGAATATCCACGGGTGACGGCGCATGACCGAGCGCTCGCGGCCCGGTGCGAGAATCAGGGTGGCACTCATGCTCTGTCAGTCATAACGCCGCGCCGCCCGAAGGGTGTAGCGGGGGTTTCGGCGAGCACTGCTCGCCGCCCGCGCAACCGGTCGGCTGTGCAAAGCCGACCCTCCTGAGCGAACAAAGTGAGCGTGGGGGCCAACACTCTCAGCCCAGCTCGCGGATCAGCGCGGCACCGAGCAGTTCGCCGATGCGTTCCAGGTAGAGCGTGCCCATGTCCGGCACGAAACGCGCTGCGTCGTTGGCGCCCAGCGCCAGCAGACCGACCACGCGCGATTCGCGGCGCAGCGGCACCAGCGCCATCGACTGCACGGCCGGGGCCGACTCGCCGAACCAGGCGACGACGCCGAGGTCGTTCACCGGGCCGCAGTAGGGCTGGCGCGCCTCGTTGGCGAACACGCGGATGCGCTCCTCGACCGGCTCGAATACGTCGCCGTCGCGGGTAAGCACGCTGTTCCACAGGCGCAGCGCGGTGTGCGGCACCGAAAAGCCCTCGGACAGCTGCTCGCGCAGCGCGGTCATCACCGCATCGAAGCTGCCGGCAGTCATCAATGCGATGGACAGCGCATGCACGCGCGTCGAAATGACGTCGTTGTCCTCGCCGAAACGCAGCAGCTCGGCCAGTTTCAGCTCCAGCAGCTTGGCCTTCTCGCGCAGCGTCAGGATCTGCCGCTCGGTGATCGAGATCGCGCGGCCGCCATGCGGGTGCGGCACGTACAGATGGGCGAGCAGGTCGTGATAGTCCTCGAAGAACTGCGGGTGGTCCTGCAGGTAACGCGCGACGTCGTCGGCTTTCATGGGGGTACTACTCCAGATGGATTTCGGCTTCGAATACGGTGACGGCGGGGCCCGTCATCAGGACCGGCTGGCCCTCGCCGGCCCAGGCGATGTTCAGTTCGCCGCCGCGCGTGCTCACGCGCACCGGGCTCTCCAGCAGATTGCGGACGATGCCGGCCACCACGGCGGCGCAGGCGCCGGTGCCGCAGGCCAGCGTTTCGCCGGCGCCGCGCTCGTACACGCGCAGCCGGATGTGGTGGGCGTCGACCACCTGCATGAAGCCGGCGTTCACGCGCGCCGGAAAACGCGGGTGCGATTCGATCAGCGGGCCCTGCTGGCCAACCGGCGCACGGTCGACGTCGGCCACCACCTGCACCGCGTGCGGGTTGCCCATCGACACGGCGGTGATCGGCACCGCGCTGCCGGACACGTCGAGCGGCTGCACGAAGGCGTCGGAATCGGACTGGAACGGAATGCGCGCCGGCTCGAATACCGGAACGCCCATGTTCACCGTCACGTTGATGTCGTCGGCGGCGGTCAGCGTGATCACGCCACTCTTCGTTTCGACGCGGATTTCCCGCTTGTCGGTCAGGCCCTGCTCGCGCACGAAGCGCACGAAACAGCGCGCGCCGTTGCCGCACTGTTCGACCTCGCCGCCGTCGGCATTGAATATGCGGTAGCGGAAATCGACGCCCGGCTGCTGCGCGCGCTCGACCACCAGCAGCTGGTCACAGCCGATGCCGAAATGGCGATCAGCCAGGAAGCGCACCTGATCCGGCGTCAGATCGACCCGCTGGCGGATCGCGTCGATCACGACGAAATCGTTGCCCAGCCCGTGCATCTTGGAAAAACGGAGCTTCATTCAGTCACCATCGAGCTGTAGTCGCGCCAGACGCAGCGGTCCATCACGACGGTCAGACCGGCCGCCTGCGCGCGCAGCGCCGCCGCCTCGTCGATCACGCCGTCCTGCAGCCACACGGCGGGCAGGCCGAGCGCGATCGCCTGATCGACAAAGGCGCCGACGCGGTCGGCAGCAATGAAGAGGTCGACCAGATCGATCTGCCGGCGCAGGTCTTCCGGAATGTCGGCCAGCGAGGCGTAAGCCTTCTCACCCAGCACTTCGGCGACCGCCGGGCGCACCGGCACGATGCGCCAGCCGAAGCGCTGCATGCCGCGGGCGACGCGATGACTGGGGCGGGATTCGTTCGGCGACAGGCCGACCACGGCAACCGTGCGCACGCGGCGCAACAGGTCTGCGATGGCCTGCGGCGCAGGATTCGTAAACATGGCCGTCATTCTACAGGGGCGGGCCGCTGCACACCCGGCGGGCATTTGTAGCGCTTGTAGCCCCAGATGTACTGCGCCGGATACCGGCGCACCAGCGCTTCGACATTGCGGTTGATCGCCTCGACCCGCTGCGCGGTATCGCCTTCGACCGGTACTTCGGGCTCGATGAAATGCAGGTGGAAACCGCGCCCGGCCGGCAGCCGCTCAGCGAACACCATCACCGTGCCGGCCGCCATCGAGGTGAGCCGGGCGGCCAGCGTCATCGTGTAGGCCGGGCGACCGAAGAAGTCGGCCCACATGCCTTCGCCGTTGGCCGGCACCTGGTCCGGCAGGATGCCGACCAGCCCGCCGTCCTTGATGGTGCGCAGCAGCCGGCGCACGCCGGTGCCGTCGGCTGCCGCCAGCGACACGCCGTCGCCGTCGCGCCCCTGCTCCATCAGCGGGCGCAGCCAGTCCTGGCGCGGTGCGCGGTAGAGCACGGTGATCGGGATGCGCGAACCGATCAGCCGGGCGGCGATCTCGAAAGCGCCCATGTGCGGCGTCAGCAGCACTACACCGCGGCCGCTGGCGTGCAGCCGCTCGACGTGTTCCCAGCCGCTGACCCCGACCACGCCGGCCACTACGGCGGGGCGCGGCCGCATCCAGATCCACGGCAGTTCGAGCATGGCGCGCCCGGAATGGGCGGCCGCCTCGCGGATCAGCGCGGCGTCGGCGCCGGGTATCGCCGACGTCAGATTGCGGTCGAACTCGCGCCGGAAGCGGGCGGAGCGCGCGTGGATCAGGCGGCCGGCGATGGCTCCGATCGCCTGCAGCGTGCGCAGCGGAAGATGGGAAAGCAGCCGGAAGGCCCCCATGGCCACCCGGCTCGCGAGGTCTGACATGGAAAAAAGCTGGATTCGCGAAAACGACAGGACGCGGTAGACTACTGTTTCCGCCGAGTTAAACGAGACAACTTGCAGGGCGGATTAAAAATACTGCTAAAGCGTCGCCTGCTCGCTTCCCGGGGCTGGTTCGACGAACCGCAACAGGGAAGTTACAAGGAGCAGGTGCATGTCAGAGTATTTCTTCACTTCGGAGTCGGTGTCCGAAGGCCACCCGGACAAGGTGTCCGACCAGATTTCCGACGCCATCCTCGACGCCATCCTGGCGCAGGACCCGACCGCCCGTGTCGCCGCCGAAACGCTGTGCAACACCGGCCTCGTCGTGCTGGCCGGTGAAATCACCACCACCGCCAACGTCGACTACATCCACGTCGCGCGGGACACCATCAAGCGCATCGGCTACGACAACACCGAGTACGGCATCGACTACAAGGGCTGCGCCGTGCTGGTGGCCTACGACAAGCAGAGCCCGGACATCGCCCAGGGCGTGGACCGCGCCAGCGACGACTACCTGAACCAGGGCGCTGGCGACCAGGGCCTGATGTTCGGCTACGCCTGCGACGAGACGCCGGTGCTGATGCCGCTGGCGCTGCACCTGTCGCACCGTCTGGTCGAGCGCCAGGCTCACCTGCGCAAGGACGGCCGCCTGCCGTGGCTGCGCCCGGACGCCAAGAGCCAGGTCACCATCCGCTACGTCGACGGCAAGCCGGAACGCATCGACACCGTGGTGCTGTCCACCCAGCACGCGCCGGACATGTCGCTCGAAGCGATCCGCGAAGCGGTGATCGAGGACATCATCAAGCCGGTGCTGCCGCCGGAACTGGTGAAGGGCGAAATCAAGTATCTGGTGAACCCGACCGGCCGTTTCGTCATCGGCGGCCCGCAGGGCGACTGCGGTCTGACCGGCCGCAAGATCATCGTCGACACCTACGGCGGTGCCGCACCGCACGGCGGCGGCGCCTTCTCCGGCAAGGACCCGTCCAAGGTCGACCGCTCGGCCGCCTACGCCGGCCGCTACGTGGCGAAGAACATCGTCGCCGCCGGCCTCGCGTCGAAGTGCCAGGTGCAGGTGAGCTACGCCATCGGCGTCGCCCAGCCAACCTCGGTCATGGTCGAAACCTTCGGCACCGGCAAGATTTCGAACGAAAAGCTGACCGAACTGGTGAAGCGCCACTTCGATCTGCGCCCGAAGGGCATCGTGCAGATGCTCGACCTGCTGCGCCCGATCTACCAGAAGACCGCCGCCTACGGCCACTTCGGCCGCGACGAGCCGGAATTCAGCTGGGAAGCGATCGACAAGGCGGCGGCGCTGCGGGCAGACGCGGGCCTATAACCGGTCAGTCTGCGCGTCGCACAACGACAAGGGCCGCATTGCGGCCTTTGTCATTTGGCCGCGTGACTGGCGACGCTCACTCGACCGGATGCCTGCCCACGAACGCATCCACCGAGTTCTCGGCGATGCGCGTCCACAGGTGCTGTTCCGAGCGGAAGCGGTTCCACGGTTCGAACACCTTGCGGAACTGCGGGTTGGCGGCGGCAGTTTCGCGGTACAGCGCGAAGGCCTCTTTCTGCAGCGCGAGCAGGATGTCGCGCGAGAACATGCGCAGCTGGGCGCCGCCGTCGATCAGCTTCTTCATCGCCGCTGGGTTGCGTGCGTCGTAGCGCGCCTGCATGCCGATGTGGGCCGCCGCGCAGGCGGATTCGAGGATCTGCCGATACTCGGCCGGCAGTGCGTCGTACGCCTGTCGATTGACGTAGATGGTGAGCTGCGGACCGGCTTCGGCCCAGCCCGGGTAGTAGTAATTAGGCGCGACCTTGTAGAAGCCCAGCTTGAGGTCGTCGTACGGGCCGACCCACTCGGCGGCGTCGATCGCACCTTTTTCCAGCGCTGGATAGACGTCGGCGCCCGGAATCTGCTGCGGCACCACGCCCAGCCGCGACACCACCTGGCCGGCGTATCCGCCGATGCGCATCTTCAGGCCCTTGAGGTCTGCCACGCTGCGGATTTCTCGGCGGAACCAGCCGCCCATCTGCGCGCCGGTATTTCCGCAGGGAAAATTGACGATGTTGTAGCCGGCGAACAGTTCGCGCATCAGCGCCATGCCGCCGCCATCGACCAGCCAGGCGGACTGCTGCCTGCTGTTCAGGCCGAAGGGCATGGCGCAATCGAAGGCGAAGGTGGGGTCCTTGCCGATGTAGTAGTAGGACGCCGAGTGGCCGCACTCGACCGTGCCTTCGCGCACCGCGTCGAGCACGCCGAAGGGCGGCACCAGTTCGTTGGCCGCGAAGACCTGTATCTGGAAGCGGCCGCCAGTGGCGGCACTGACCTGCTGCGCCACCTGTTCCGCGGCGGCGTACAGCGCATCCAGCGCCTTCGGGAAGCTCGACGCCAGCCGCCAGCGGATGGCTGGCTGGGCGCCGACGACTGCCGGCGCGCCGGCCAGACCGAGCAGCGGCGCTGCGCTCAGGAAGCCACGCCGACTGGTCATGCTCAGGCGCCGGCGATCCGCATGCGGTCGATCAGCACCGAGCCGCTCTGCTTCGAGCCGCGCACCAGCGCGTCGGCGCCGACCTCCTGTATGCCCAGGAACATGTCACGCAGATTGCCGGCGATGGTGATCTCCTGCACCGGGTAGGCGATTTCGCCGTTCTCGATCCAGTAGCCGGCGGCGCCGCGCGAATAGTCGCCGGTGACGTAATTGACGCCGTGGCCCAGCAGTTCGGTCACCAGCAGGCCGCGCTTGATGCCGCGGATCAGCTCTTCCAGGCTCTTCCTGCCCGACTGCAGGATGAGGTTATGCGAGCCGCCGGCGTTGCCGGTGGTTTCCATGCCCAGCTTGCGCGCCGAATAGGTGCTCAGGAAATAGCCGTTCAGCACGCCGCCCTGCACCACCTCGCGGTCGCGCGTGGCGACGCCATCGTCGTCGAACATGCCGGAGCCCATCGCACCCGGCAGGTGCGGCCGCTCGGAAATGTTGATGTGCTTCGGGAAGATCTGCTTGCCCAGGCTGTCGAGCAGGAAGGAGGACTTGCGGTACAGCGCGCCGCCGCTGGTCGCCTGCACGAAATGACCGAGCAGGCCGATGGCCAGCGGCGCCTCGAACAGCACCGGCACCCGCGTCGTCTTGACGCGACGGGCACCCAGACGCGACAGCGCACGGCGCGCGGCGTAATCGCCGATCGCCTCCGGCGCCGGCAGGTCGTGCGCATTGCGGCGGCTGGCGTACCAGTCCTCGCGCTGCATGCCGTCACCTTCGCCAGCGATGACCGAGCAGCTGATGTACTGCCGCGTGCTGGCGTAACCGGCCATGAAACCCAGGCTGTTGGCGGAAATGAACTGCGACTGCTGGGCCGACACCGAGGCGCCTTCCGAATTGCGGATGTCGGGCGACACGCCGAAGGCGGCGTCCTCGCAGCGGCGGGCCAGATCGATCGCCTGCTCGACCGGCAGTTCCCACGGGTGGAACAGGTCGAGGTCGCGGAATTCGGTGGCCAGCAGCGACTTGTCCGGCAGACCGGCCGCGTCGTCCTCGGCGGTGAAGCGGGCGATCGACAGCGCCGCATCGACGGTGGCGCGCATCGCGTCCAGCGAAAAGTCGCTCGAACTGGCGTAGCCGCGGCGCTGGCCGACATAGACGGTTACGCCTATGCCCTTGTCGCGGTTGTACTCGATGGTTTCGACCTCGCCGCGGCGCACGGTGACCGACTGGCCGAAGCCTTCGGACACGTCGACTTCGGCGGCAGTCGCGCCACCGGCAAGGGCATGATCAATGAGCTGTTGCGCGATGTCGCGCATGCTGGCGTCGGTATAGCTGAAACCCTGTCGGGACATGGCGGATTCGTGGTCGGGCAAAGGCTGCAATAATAGCCGCTTGCCACGTTCTGCCCCGTCCTCTGTATCCCAATGCGCCCCAAATCGATTTCCACCACCGAAAACCCCGACGATCAGGATCTGCCGGACCGTCCAAGCAAGAGCCAGCGGAAGCGCGACGCCCATGTGCTGCAGGACATCGGTACGCAGCTGGTCGCGCTGTCGGCCGAACAGATCAAGCGCATCGACATGCCGGAAAACCTGCGCATCGCGATTACCGAGGCGCAGCGCACCCGCAGCCATGAAGGCCTGCGCCGGCAGATGCAGTACGTCGGCAAGGTAATGCGCGGCATCGACACCGCGCCCCTGACCGAAGCGCTGGACGCCATCCACGGCCGATCCGCCCGCGCAGTCGCGCGCGAACAGATGCTGGAACGCATGCGCGAGCGGCTGATCGCCGACGAACAGGTACTGGGCGACATCGCCGCCCAGTGGCCGGGCGCCGACCTGACCCATCTGCGCACGCTGCGTCGCAACGTGCTGCGCGAACGCGAACTGAACAAGCCACCGCGCGCCTTCCGCGAAATCTTCCGCGTGCTGCGCCAGCTCGACAACGCGCAGAGCGGCGAAGACGACATCGAACCCGAACAGGACGAGAACGACGATGAGTGACACACAGGATCTGCTGACGGTCGGCCTGGTTTCGGTCTCCGACCGCGCATCGAGCGGCGTCTACCAGGACCAGGGCATCCCGGCGCTGAAAGACTGGCTGTCGGCCGCGCTGAAGAACCCGGTCATGTTCGAAACGCGGCTGATCCCGGACGAACAGCCGCAGATCGAGGCGACGCTGATCGAGCTGTGCGACAGCGCCGGCTGCGATCTGGTGCTGACCACCGGCGGCACCGGCCCCGCGCCGCGCGACGTGACGCCAGACGCCACCGTCGCGGTGGCGCACCGGGTGATGCCCGGCTTCGGCGAACAGATGCGCCAGATCAGCCTGCGCTTCGTGCCGACCGCCATCCTGTCGCGCCAGACCGGCGTGATCCGCGGCAAGACGCTCATCCTCAACCTGCCGGGCCAGCCCAAGTCGATCAAGGAAACGCTGGAAGGCGTCAAGGACGCCGACGGCAGCCCGCTCGTTCCCGGCATCTTCGCCGCCGTGCCCTACTGCATCGACCTGATAGGCGGGCCCTACATCGAAACCGACGACAGCGTGGTGAAGGCCTTCCGCCCGAAATCGGCAATCCGCGCCGCGAAGACCTGAGTCAGCCGAGCCGCCGCGGCCGCGAGTCGCGCGCACCTTGTGGGAGCGCCCTTGGCCGCGACGCAGCCGCTGCGGTACGCCGGCTTCGATCCAGGCCGCTGTCGGGGTCAGAAGACCCCTCCCACAGAAGCCTGGCCTTGGGCTCAGGTCGATGTCGGGATCAGAGGGCCCATTCCAAAGAATTCCACGGCCAGTCCTCCGCCAAAACTGGACCTTACCGCACCAGAAACGGCAGATTGGCGGTCGCCACCTTGCCGGTCCGGTCCGTCACCGTGATGAACAGCCGGTAGGCGCCCGGCACGGCCGGGGCGACGAAGCGCACGCTGCGCGCGTCGGCGTGCAGCAGGCGCACCGGGATGCGCGGCGGCACGACCTCTTCGTCACCACCGAGGCGCAGATCGGTGGCTTCGGCCCACACCGTCCATTCGGTCTTCAACGCCGAACCATCGGACGACTGCGCATCGACGCCCGCCGACACCTCCCCTCCGGCCGGAAACTCGTCGGCCGCGATACCGATGCCGGCGATGCGCGGTGCTGCGTCAGCCGGCGGGCGGCCCCAGGCTGCCGACAGCGCGTCGGTCATCGCGGTCGGCCTGCCGACGTCGAGCAGACTGTGCCAGGTCGCGGTCTGTTCCTGCTTCTCGCCCCACAGGAAGGGGAAGGCGGCGACGATCTGCGGCTGCCTGGCGACGAAGGCCAGCGCGTCACGGAAGAAATCCGCCTTCTGCGTGCTGGTCAACTCCACCGGCGCGCCCCAGGGTTTGCGCCCGGCCTGCCACTGACCGAGCGGACCCAGTTCGGTCACCAGCACCGGCTTCGCGATGCCCAGCCGCTGCAGTCGGGCCGGCAGTTCGAAGATGGAACCGCCATACAGGTTCAGCCCCAGCATATCGACGTGAGGGCAGCAGCCGGCAAGCGGCGCGAGCCACGCGTCGCTGTTGTCGGCGACCACCATGACGGTCGGGTGCTTCGCGTCGAGCGCCTTCACCAGCGCGGCGACGCGGTTCACTTCGTTCCACAGCGGCCGCGGATCGCCGACGCCGGTCTCGATCTCGTTGCCGATCGCCCAGGCAAGCAGCGCCGGGTGCTCGCGGTGGCGCCGCACGAAATCCACGATCCGCGCGTCCTGCGCGGCGACGAGCCGAGCGTCGCGGTAGTTGAAGCCATGGCGCGGATGGCCGAGCCACAGCCCCATCACCACCTTCATGCCCATCGTCTGTGCCGCATCCAGCACCCAGGCGTCGCTCTCGCGATAGACGCGCACCACGCGCGCGCCGGCATCGGCCAGCTTCTGCAGCGCCACGCGGTCGCCCTCGAAGGCCGCACCCTGCCAGGCGGGGTCGGCGGCGCGGCCGGACAGCGGCAGGCACAGCAGTGCGACGAGCGCGAGCAGGGTCAGCGGCCGGGAAAGTTCACGGAATGCCATATATATATGCACGATGCCGCCAGCCGGCGGCCACGAAGCTGAGAGGCGCGTGGCCGTCCAGTGTTCCCGCCGATGCCCTCAGGCGGGCTGGGTCAGCGTCATCAGGATGTCCGCATACCAGGCGCAGTTCAGCCCCAGCGCCTCGTCCATCTTGAGGTCGCGCGTACCGACGTCGAGCCGTGCGGAGTGCACGCCGAGCAGCATCAACGGCAGGTCGCCCAGCGTGGCGGGATCGTCGGGCACACGCATCACGACCGGTGCGCCGCTGATGCCGCGGTGGGTGCGAGCGTCGGTCAGGAAGTAGCCTTCGCCCTGGAAGCGCAGACCGAAGGACGAGGCGATGCCGGCCTGACGCACCACCGGCATGTGGTGCAGCGTGTCGTGGAAGCCGAGCGGGAAACCGACCACCAGCAGCGAACTGCCGACTTCGATGCGGTCGAGATCAGCCGACAGGTGAGCCGGCGTGAAGGCGCGCCAGACGGCGGTCGGCGGCAGCGCGGCGCGATCCAGTTCGATCAGCGCGACGTCGATCGCGCCGGCACGGTCGGCACCCTGGCGCCACAGGCTCTTGCCGTTGCGATAGAGCGGGATCGAGAAACCGGTCGAGCGCGCCATGTTGGCGGCGTCGGTGTGCAGTTCGATTTCGATGCGGTCGGGAAAGTGACGGCTTGGCTGATCGACCAGCACGTGGCGGCTGGTAACCAGATAGAGCCGCCCGTCACGTTCGAAGAAGAAGCCGCTGGCGTTGGTGAGCGCGCGTGCGCCGTCGAAGGTGCAGATGCGCGCGGCGGCGAGCAGGATGGGTTCTATCATCGGGTTCGGCGGCATTAAACAGTCCTCATTGTGATCGCCTTCGGCAGATATACCGACAGAAAGGCCGTTTTCGGTGCATAGTGTCGGCCGGCGCCGCACGGTTTTCACCGATTCCGGCCGCGTCGTCACTGCAGTTTTCCGGTTTCCTTCTCGCGCAGACCCCGTCGTCGGCGACCCGAATCCAGTCGCATCCCAAAGCGATCCCGCAGTCAGTCCTGCTGACGTTCCACGGCCCGCGCGCCTGCGGCCCGGCGTCCACTTTTCACGCCCACCCCGGGAGAGCCGCAATGGCCAAGGAAGAACTGATCGACATGAACGGCGTAGTGACGGAAGTCCTGCCCGATTCGCGCTACCGCGTCACGCTGGAGAACGGCCACATGGTGGTCGCCTACACCTGCGGCAAGATGCGCAAGCACCACATCCGCATCATCGCCGGCGACAAGGTGTCGCTGGAAATGTCGCCCTACGACTTCAGCAAGGGGCGCATCACTTTCCGTCACATCGAAGGCCGCGGTGCCGCGTCCGCACCGGTACGCCGCACGCATTGAGTCCCTGCTGCGCGGTCAGCGTCCGCGCATCTTGCGGCGCTTTTCGTGCAGTTCCTGCGCTTCGACCGACATCGTTGCGGTCGGCCGCGCCAGCAGCCGGGCGAGCCCTATCGGCTCGCCGGTGAATTCGCACCAGCCGTAACTGCCGTCGTCGATGCGCGCCAGCGCCTCGTCTATCGTGTGCAGGTGCTTGCGTTCGCGATCGCGAACGCGCAGTTCCAGCGAATGATCCTCCTCCAGCGACGCGCGGTCCGACGGGTCGGGCGTGCGCTCGAATTCGTGCAGGTGCTGCGTCGTTTCATGCGCCGACTGCAGCAGCGCATCGCGCTCGGCGAGCAATCGCTGCCGGAAGAAGGCGAGTTGCTCCGGCGACATGTACTCCGACGGTGGGGATGCGAGCAGGCGGGCTTCGGCGTCCGCCTCGGCAAGGAGGGTAGCGCTCATGGTACGGGCCTTCCGGGTGAGCGGTGGATGGGCGCACGCAACGGTGCGTGCCCGCCGGCCGCCGCAGGAATCGGCGATCCGGTGCGCTAAAGATACACGTCCCGGATGACGGCGGTGCGCACAACTTTTCCCGCAGCCGGCGAATACTGCCCGCCCGCGCCCGGCAGCGATTGACAGGGCCGGCGTCGCCGACGCAAGGTATGCGCCCCGCGATGCCACGCCCACACCTGTGCTCAGACTTCTCCACACCGCCGACTGGCAGATCGGCCGACAGTACGGACAATTCGACGCCGACGAGGCGGCACTGCTGGCCGAAGCCCGCATCGCCGCGGTCGAGCGGCTGGCCGCACTGGCGACCGAGCAGCGCGTCGATCTGGTGCTGGTCGCCGGCGACGTGTTCGACGCCCAGGGCATCGCCGACAAGACGGTGCTGCGGCTGTTCAACGCGACGCGCGCGCATGCCGGCCCATGGGTCATGATTCCGGGCAATCACGACGCCGCACTCAGCGAGTCGGTGTGGACGCGCGCGCAGCGGCTCAACGCGGTGCCCGACAACGTGCACCTGTGCCTGCGCGCCGAGCCGTTGCAGTTCGACGGGCTGAACGCCGTCGTGCTGCCGGCGCCGCTGACCCAACGCCACACCTACAACGACCTGACCGACTGGTTTGCCGCCGCCGACACGCCGACCGGCGCGTTCCGCATCGGCATCGCGCACGGGGCGGTGCAGGGCCTGCTCGCCGAAGGCATCGATTCCGCCAACCCGATTGCCGCTGACCGCGCCGCCCACGCAAGGCTGGACTATCTCGCGCTCGGCGACTGGCACGGCTGCCGTCAGGTCGATGCGCGCTGCTGGTACAGCGGCACGCCGGAAACCGACCGCTTCCGCAACAACGATTCCGGCCGCGCACTCATCGTCGACATCGACGCGCCGGGCGCGGTGCCGCGGGTAACGCCGGTGGATACCGGCCGCTACCGCTGGCGCAGCGACACCGCGACGCTGCAGGTGGCGAGCGACGTCGATGCGCTGTGCACACTGCTCGGTGCGCTCGCAGCGGACGACGTACTGCAGCTCGACATCGATGGCCGCACCGACCTCGACGGCCTGAAGCGCATCCGCGACGCGATCACGCAGGCGCGCGGCCGCGCGCGCGCCGTGCTGGCCGAGCTCGACCGCGTGCGCATCGAACCGACCGCCGACGACCTCGAACAACTGGCCGCCGAAGGCTATCTGGGCGAGGTGATTGCCGATCTGCGCGCCGCGCAGGACAGCGCCGACGGCGACACCGCGCGCGACGCGCTGGTGCTGCTGGCCGGCCTGCTCGATGCGCGCCGCGCGGGAGTGGTGCGATGAAGATCAGCCGCCTGCGCGTCGACCAGTTCCGTCGCTTCCGCCAGCCCTTCGAACTGCGCGACCTCGACCCCGGCCTCAATCTGTTCGTCGGCCCCAACGAAGCCGGCAAGAGCACGCTGGTCGCCGCGCTGCGCGCCGCCTTCTTCGAGCGCCACCGCTCCGGCACGGTCGAGCATCTCCGTCCCTGGGGCGATGCCAGTGCTGCGCCCGAAGTCGAACTGGATTTCGAACTCAACGGCACGCCCTGCCGCCTGAGCAAGCGCTTCCTCGGCAAGAAGCGCTGCACGCTGCAGTTCGGCACGCGCACCTACGACGGCGCCGAAGCCGAGGACTTCATCGCCGAACAGCTCGGCTTCGCCTTCGCCGCCAAAGGGTCGAGCAAGGCCGAGCACTGGGGCATCCCCGGCCTGCTGTGGATGGAACAGGGCAGCGCGCAGGACATCCGCGCCGCCGTCACGCACGCCACCGATCACCTGCGCACCGCGCTGAACGCCTCGCTCGGCGAAATCGCCGGCGGCGACGGCGACGACGTGACGAACGAGGTGGAGCAGCTGCGCAACGAGTTGCTGACGCCATCCTCCGATCGTCCGCGCGGCGCCTATGCCGAAGCGCTGCAGGCAGAGCAGTCGCTGCGCGAGGCGCTGGCGAAAGTGGACGACGATCTGCTCGCCTTCCGCCAGAAGGTGGACCGGCTGGCACAACTGCGCCGCGAGCACGACGCCGACGCCGCACAGCGGCCATGGGAGGACCTGCGCGCGCGGGCTGCCGCAGCAGCAACCGCACTGCGCGAAGCGCAGTCGCTGCAGGAACGTCTGCACGTCGAGAAGCGCTCGGCGCAATCACTGCAGGAACGCGCCGATCTGTTGCGTCAGCAGCTCGACCGCTGGGCGGCCGAGGCGAGCGACGCGCAGTCGCGTGCCGAGGCGGTGACAGCCGCGCAGCGCGCGCTCGACGACGCACTCGCGCTCGCCACGCCCTGGCAGCAGCGCGAACGCGATGCGCAGACGCAACACGACGCGGCCCGCCGTACGCTGGCGCTGACGCGCGCACGCGACAACCGGCGCGCGCTGGTGCGCGATCTGGACGAACTCCGCCACAAGGGCGAAGCACTGGCCGCCACGCTGGCGCAGGCCGAAGCCGAACAGGCGCGCCAGCTTGCGCTGCAGGCCGAAGTGGCGGCCTGCGAAATCAGGGCCGGCGATCTGAACGCACTGCGCGATCAGGCGCGGCAGCTGCGCGAACTGGACATCCGGCGCACGGCGATCGCCACCCGGCTGCGCTTCGCACTCGAAGCCGGACGCGAACTGCGCATCGGCGACGCCGTGCTCAGCGGCGACGGCGAGCGCCTGCTGCTCGACGCCACCACGCTGACGCTGCCCGGCTACGGCCGGCTGCGCATCGAACCGGGCGGCGGCGACCTCGCCGCGCTGGCGCGCGAAGCGGCCGAACTGCAGGACCGCCACGCCAGTGCGCTGGCCCGGCTCGGCCTCGCCTCGCTCGACGCCGCCGAGGCGCGCCAGCAGCAGCACGCGCACAAGCTGTCCGACCTGAAGGCGGCGCAGGCGACGCTGAAAGCGCTGGCGCCACAGGGCGTCGATGCGCTGCGCGCCGAAGGCGCCGCGCTCGCCGGCCGTGCGGCCGAACTGAGGCAGCGACTGACGGCGCAGGCGGACGAAGGCGACGACGCGCTGCCGCCGGTCGCCGAGGCCGAGGCGGCCGAAGACACCGCGCGCCGCGCGCTGGCCGAGGCAACGTGTCGCCTGGCCGACGCGCGCAATTGCTGCACGGCGGCGCAGGCAGCGCTGGAAGCCGCGCAGCGCGAGCTGACCGCAGCCCGCGCCCGGCTCGACGACCCGGCGCGCGCGCAACAACTGGCCGACACCCGCGTCGCGCTGACCGACGCACTGGCGCAGCAGGAAGCGGCCGCGCTGCGCATCGACGAACTCGCGCGCCAGCTCGACGCCGCCCGCCCGCAGGCGCTGGCGCAGGACGTCGAGCGCTACACGCGCAGCGCCGAGCAGATCGAGCGCAGCTTCGCGCAGCGGCGCGACGCGCTCACCGTGCTCGAAGTCGAACTGCAGGCGGCCGGCGCGCAGGGCCTGGACGAACGCCGCGCCGCGCTGGCGCGCGACCACGCCGCCGCCGAGCGCCGCGCCGGCCAGCTGGCGCGCCGTGCCCGCGCACTCGACCTGCTGCTGCGCAAGTTGCGCGACAAGCGGCACGCGCTGACGCAGCGGCTGCAGGCGCCGCTGCAGGCACATCTGAACCACTATCTCGGTCTGCTCTTCCCGGGTGCGCGCATCGCCCTCGACGACAGCCTGAGCCCCGGCCCGCTGACGCGCGACAGCGCCGCCGGCAGCGAAAGCGGCGAGGTCGACGAACTGAGCTTCGGCGCGCGCGAACAGATGGGCGTGATCGCCCGCCTCGCCTATGCCGATCTGCTGAAGGCGGCCGGCAAGCCGACGCTCATCATCCTCGACGACGCGCTGGTGCACAGCGACGACGCACGCCTGGAGCGCATGAAGCGCGTGCTGTTCGACGCCGCGCGGCGCCACCAGGTATTGCTGTTCACCTGTCATCCGGACAAGTGGCGCGACATGGGCGTGCCGGTGCGCACACTGGAGACCGCTTTGTAAGCGGGGTTTGCCTCACGGGCAGACGGCGGAACTGCATGCGCGGCGCCGGATCGGAGCAGCATTGCCGCCAACCGACGGAGTGCCGATGAATCCCGACAACGCCCTGCTCACCATTGCCCTGTTCGCCGCCTTCGCCGACGGCGTCAAGGACGACCGCGAGCGCGAACACGTGCGCCGCTTTGCCGAATCGCTCGGCGCGCAGGCGCCCGACCTGCCGCGCCTCTACCAGGACGTGCTACTCAAGCGCGTCACGCTGCGCGACGCGACCTCGGCGCTGGGCGATCTCGGCCAGCGCCAGTTCGCCTACGAAATGGCGCTGTGCATCTGCGACGCCGACGGTCGCCAGTGCGACACCGAACGCGCCTTCCTCGCCGACCTGAAGCGCCAGCTCTGCCTCGACGGCGACGCCCAGGTGGCCGACGCCGAAAGCAAGGCGGACGCGCTGGCCAATCTCGACGAGTACGCACCTGCCGCGGTCACCGCACCCGCAGCCGTCACCGCATCTGTCGCGGCCGCGCAGCCGGCGCCATCAGACGCCGAACTCGACAAGACCATCCTGAACTACGCCATCCTGAATGGCGCGCTTGAACTGCTGCCGCAGACCTGGGCATCGGTCGCCATCATTCCGCTGCAGATCAAGATGGTCTATCACATCGGCCGCGCGCACGGCTACGAACTCGACCAGGGCCACATCAAGGAATTCCTCGCCACGGTCGGCGTCGGCCTCACCTCGCAATACCTCGAACAGTTCGGCCGCAAGCTGCTCGGCGGCTTGCTTGGCAAGATGGCCGGCAAGACAGTCGGCGGTCTCGGCCGCGCCGCCACCGGCATGGCCTTCTCGTTCGCCAGCACCTACGCGCTCGGTCACATCGCCAAACGCTATTACGCCGGCGGCCGGCAGATGAGCGCAGCGGCGCTGCAGCAGGGCTTCCAGCAGATGCTGGAACCGGCGAAGAAGCTGCAGGCCGACTACCTGCCGCAGATGCGCCAGCGCGCATCCGGCCTTGACGCCGGGCAGATCATGGCGATGGTGCGCGGCGGCTGAGCGTGATCGGTCGGTTTGCGCTGGCGCAACGGGCCTGACGCGGCAGCAGTGCACAATGGCGGCCCCCGCGGTCCGCGGGCGAGAAACCAATCATGAATGGGTAGGCCGTGAGTTCACTTCCGAAATGTCCGCAGTGCAGTTCCGAATACACCTACGAGGACGGCAGCATGTACGTCTGTCCGGAATGCGCGCACGAGTGGCCGCAGCAGGCCGCCGAAGCCGCCGATCAGGCGCGCGTCGTGAAGGACGCCTACGGCAACGTGCTGACCGACGGCGACAGCGTCACGCTGATCAAGGACCTGAAGGTGAAGGGCTCGTCGTCGGTGCTGAAGGTGGGCACCAAGGTGAAGTCCATCCGCCTGGTCGAAGGCGACCACGACATCGACTGCCGCATCGACGGCTTCGGCGCGATGCAGCTGAAGTCGGAGTTCGTGAAGAAGGCCTGAAAAGGCGTGAAGGAGGCGGCGGCACGCGGACGGGAGACGGGCTGTTTCTTCAGAAATTTCGCCGTTTGCGCAAATTGACCGAAAATTGCTCGCCGCATCGCCCACCCGCGGTACTTTCCCGGTCATGGACAGAAGACGCACCGCCCCACTCGAAGCCGTAATTGACCTCCTGCTCGACGCCGTCTGCGTCGTGGACGAGTTCGGGCACTTCGTATTCGTCAGCGCCGCCTTCGAACGCATCTTCGGCTACAGCTGTGACGAGGTGATCGGGCGCCGCATGATCGACCTGGTGCTGCCTGAGGACCGCGAGCGCACGCTGCGCGCGGCGGCCGAAATCATGTCAGGCGAACCCAAGCTGAGCTTCGAGAACCGCTACGTGCGCAAGGACGGCGCCATCGTGCACATCCTGTGGTCGGCGCGCTGGTCGGAAAGCGAGCGGCTGCGCGTGGCGATCGCGCACGACATCACCGCGCGCCGGCGCGCCGGCGACATGCAGGCGGCGATGTACGCGATGTCCGAGGCCGCGCACGTGGCGACCGACCTGTTCGACCTGCTGGCGCGCGCGCATCGCATCGTCGCCGACCTGCTGCCGGCCGAGCGCATGATGGTGGGCGTGCGCAACGAGATTGACGGCGCGCTCAACATCGCCTACGCGGCCGACGCGCACGGCGATCCGGTCGATGGCCTGCCGTCGCGCTGTATCGATTTCTGTGCCGACGTGGTGACGCGCGGCGAAACCCGACTGATGGCCGGCGAACGCGGCGAAACCTGGCTCGGTGCGCCGCTGGTGTCGGCCGACGGCTGCCTCGGCGCGCTGGCGTTGAAGCGCGCCCCCGGCGCACCGGTGTTCACCGAGCGCGACCGCGAACTGCTGAATTTCGTCGCCACCCAGATCGCCACCGCGCTCGAGCGCATGCAACTGCAGACGCGGCTGCGCCGCATGGCCCAGTACGACGGCCTGACCGGCCTGCCCAACCGCGCGCTGCTGCACGACCGCATCGAGACGGCAATCGCCGCCGCGCGCCGTGCCAAGGGCCGGCTGGCCCTGCTCTATCTCGACCTCGACCGTTTCAAGGAAGTGAACGACACGCTGGGCCACGCCGCTGGCGACGTCCTGCTGCACGACGTTGCGCAGCGCCTGCGCCAGTGCGTGCGCGACGCCGACACGGTGGCGCGCATCGGCGGCGACGAATTCGTCGTGCTGCTGGCCGACGTACGCCGCATGGAGGACGCCGAAACGGTGGCCGACAAGATCCGCGACGTGCTGGCGCGGCCGGTGACGATGGACGGCCATGACCTCACGGTCGGCGCCAGCATAGGCATCGCCCGCTGGCCGGAAAACGGCGACAGCGCGAAGGATCTGCTGCTGATCGCCGACGCCGCGATGTACGCGGCGAAGCGGCGGCGCTGAGCACTGCTCGGACCTCAGCTGCCGTCGTCGATGAACTGCAGCCGTGCCAGCTGCGCGTACAGGCCGTTGCGCGCCAGCAGTTCCGCGTGGGTGCCGGATTCGATGGCGTGGCCGTGGTCGAGCACGATGATGCGGTCGGCGCGCTGCACGGTAGCCAGGCGGTGCGCCACCACCAGCGTGGTACGGCTGGCCATCAACGGCGCCAGTGCGGCCTGCACCATGCGCTCGCTCTCTGCGTCGAGCGCCGAGGTGGCTTCGTCCAGCAGCAGGATGGGCCTGTCGGCGAGGATGGCACGCGCGATCGCGAGCCGCTGACGCTGGCCGCCGGACAGCCGCACGCCGCGTTCGCCGAGCGGGCTGTCATAGCCGCCGGGCAGCTGACGGATGAAGGCGTCGGCAAAGGCCGCCTCGCAGGCGGCGCGGACCTCGTCGTCGCTCGCCTCGGGCCGCGCGTAGCGCACGTTGTCGGCCACGCTGGCGGCGAAGATGACCGCTTCCTGCGGCACCAGCGCGATGCGCGCGCGCACGGCGGCCGGGTCGGCCTGCGCCAGCGGCACGCCGTCGATCTCGACGGTGCCGGCCTGCGGATCATAGAAGCGCAGCAGCAGCTGGAACAGCGTGGACTTGCCGGCGCCCGACGGCCCGACCAGCGCCACCGTCTCGCCGGCGCGTACCGTCAGCTCGAAGCGGTCCAGCGCCGGAATGTCCGGTCGGCTGGGATAGCAGAAGCGCACGCCGCGGAAGGCGATGTCGCCGCGCGGTGGCTGCGGCAGCGGCTGCGGGTCGGCCGGCGCGGCGATGTCCGGCTGCGTGTCCAGCAGTTCGATCAGGCGTTCGGTAGCACCGGCGGCGCGCTGCAGTTCGCCCCATACCTCGGACAGCGCGCCGACCGAACTGGCGACGATGGCGGCGTAGAACACGAAGGCCGACAGTTCGCCGGCGCTGAGGCGCCCGGCCAGCACGTCATGGCCGCCCACCCACAGGATGAGGGCAACCGAGCCGAACACCAGCAGGATGACCATGACGATCATCACCGCCGTGTGGCGGTAGCGGCGCACGCCGGTGTCGAAGCTGCGCTCGACCAGCGCCGCAAAATGCGTGCGGTCAGCCGCCTCGTGACCGCAGGCCTGCACGATGCGGATGGCGTGCACGCTCTCATCCACATGGGTACCGAGGTCAGCCACCCGTGCCTGTCGCTCGCGCGACAGCCCACGCACGCGACGGCCGAAGATGACGATAGGCGCCACCACCACCGGCACGCCGGCCAGCACCAGCAGCGTCAGCCGGCCGCTGGTGAGCCCCAGCATGACCAGGCCGCCGGCCAGCATCAGCGTGTTGCGCAGCGCGATCGACAGGGTCGAGCCGACAACGTTCTCGATCTGCGCGGTGTCGTTGGTCAGCCTGGAAATGACCTCGCCGGTACGCCCGGCCTCGAAGAAGGAGGGCGGCAGCGTAAGCAGGTGCGCGTACACCCGCGTGCGCAGATCGGCCGCCACCCGTTCGCCCAGCCACGAAACATTGTAGAAGCGCAGCCAGGTCGCGCCGGCCAGCAGCACGACCAGCCCCAGCGTGCCGGTCAGCGCGCGGTCCAGCCACTGCGGATCACCGGCGGCGAAGCCCTGGTCGATCACGCTGCGCAGGCCCTGGCCGAGCGCCAGCGCCGAACTGGCGGCCAGCACCAGACCGAGCGCCGCCAGCGCCAGACGGCCGCGGTGCGGCTTCACCAGTTCCCACATCACCTGCCGGGCACGACGTAAATCACTCACGCAGAATCATCCTTTTTGTTGTATATTCGCGCCCCTACCCAAGTGCGCGGGTGGCGAAATTGGTAGACGCGCTGTCTTGAGGGGGCAGTGCCGCAAGGCGTGAGAGTTCGAGTCTCTCTCCGCGCACCACACCTTCAGCACCTTCCGGTGCCTATCCCGAACCGTCAGGATCGGGAAAACTCCATGTCATCGAAGTGGCCGCAGCTTACCGTGCTGCAGTGCGCTGCTGCCTGTTCGCGCGCTTTGTTACTATGCGCGTCGCAATTCCGAGCCAATCAACCCAAATCAAGACTTCCTGACTACGAGCGGGAGGCGGACGAGGTCGGAGAAGGAGACAGCGATGGCGTTGGACAAGGTCCTGCTGGGACGCTTGCTGCAGTTGAACGAACCGTGGACGGTACGCGATTTCCGTTTCGATCCGGGTGCCCGCCGCATCGACGCATGGATAGGCCTCGAAGTTCAGCGCGGCTGGTTCGGCCTGGCGCGCAAGCAGGAGCCGGAGGCGGCGGAGCGCGTCTGGCGTCACATCGATCTCGCCGGCTGGCGCTGTCATCTGCGCGTGCTGGCGCCGCCCAACGCCGATCTCAGCTCGCTGCCGTGGGCCGGCCCAGCCGACATGCCCTTCTCGCAGGCGCTGTCCAAACAGGTGTTCGCACTGTTCAACGAGGGTGTTTCGCTGAATGGCATCTGTGCCATCACCGGCATTCCGCTGCAGGAACTGTGGAAATTCAAGTTCGCGCTCGACCAGGGCAAGGCGGCGATCGCCGAACCGTCGAAGGCATCCGCCGCGGCAGCGATACAGCCCGCGGCTGATCCCGGTGCGCCACCGGCCGCTGCGTCCGACGACGATATTCCCGACGTGGCCGATCCGGTCTGGCTGCAGCTGATCGAAGGCCAGCGCGACATCGACATCCGCGCGCTCAGCCTGAAGCTGCTGATGACGCGACTGCGCAGCCAGATGGAGGTGATCACCGACGACGAGGTGCGCATGCTGAAGCTGCGCGAACTGCACCGCTACTTCGTCAAGAACGCCCGCATGCTGGGCCACGAACTGGCGCAACTGCGCACGCACTGATTCCCGGACGGACCTACATGACCACTCAGAACACGTCCGCCGTGAGCGGACGCATGATGGGGCTGTCCGAGGCGACGGCCCTGATCCGCGGCGGCGGTCATTTCAGCGTCGCCGGCGACGAGGCGCTGCTGCGCCAACTGCCGCGCGGCCACTGGATAGGCGGCACCATTCCCTACTTCATGGGCCAGGACGGCGGCGTCACCACGCGCGACCAGCTCTACGTCGCGCAGGTGCCGGTGATCAACGGCCTGCCAATGATCCGCTTCTACGACCAGATCAGCCTCGAACGCGTCTGCGCCGACGCGCCGGAGAACGGCTTTTCCATCATCGTGATGCCGGCGTTTTCGGCCGTGCATTCGCTGTTCGCACGCAACGCGCCGGGCTACGAGGACATGTACCTGAAGCCGCTGGTCGGCTGGATCTCCGGCATTCACCTGTCGGATCTCGGTCGCGCCAGCCCGCTGGTGGTCAACGGCGAGACACTGGAATTCGATGGCGAGCGCGCACTGGTCATGCACGTGCCGCTGCCCGAGAACAAGTACGCACAGATCGACATCATCAACCTGTTCACACAGGGCGAAGGCGACCGCATCCGCTTCCCGGCCAAGGGATTCAGCGCAACCGACTGCCTGATCAACGGCCAGCCGGGCAACTTCGCGCAGTACGTGAGTTCGCGCGCGATCGACACCAAGCTGCCGCTGGTGGCCGACTACAGTGGCGCGATGATCAACGTGAGCATCAAGTCGGTCGATGCCAACAAGGGCACGGTCGATTTCTACGCGCCGGTGTTCGACGACATCGAATACCGCTTCGCGGCGCCGGTGCCGGACTACGTGAGCGCCTTCCACACCGCGCTGCCCGGGCAGACCGGCCCGATAGGCTTCAGCTGCAACTGCGTGCTGAACTATCTGTACAGCGAGCTCGAAGGCAAGCGCGTGCCGGCCATGCTCGGCCCGATGACCTTCGGCGAAGTGGCTTACCAGCTGCTGAACCAGACGCTGGTCTATCTGACCATCGAGGGCTGAGAGCGCTCTTGTGGGAGCGGCCCTGGCAGCGACGGGGCCGCCGCAGAGAGCCGGCTTCGATTGAGACCGCCGTCGGGGTCGAGACCCCTCCCACAGTACCGTTGTCCGGGCGCCGGCTGTGGGCCGGAGGCACCTCCTGTGGGAGCGGCCTTGGCCGCGACGCGGCAGCTGCACTTCGATTAAGGGCGCCGTCGGGGTCAAGACCCCTCCCACAGAACCCCCGCCCGATCCGCGGCCGGGGGCCGATTGGCGTAGCATGCCGCTTTCCCGCCTCGCATCGCATTCCGCATGAACGACTCCTCCTCCCAGCCGCGCCGCCTCGCCCTCGTCATCGACGCCGACAACGCGCAGCCCTCGCTGATCCAGCCCGTCCTGCTTGCCGCCGCCTCGCGTGGCCGCGTCACCGTGCGCCGCATCTACGGCGACTGGACTTCGCCCAACATGACCAGCTGGAAAGCCCATCTGCTGGACCACTCGATCCGGCCTATCCAGCAGTTCCGCATCGTTGGCGGCAAGAACGCGACCGACAGCGCGATGATCATCGACGCGATGGACCTGCTGCACTCCGGCCTGGTCGATGGCTTCTGCATCGTGTCCAGCGATTCGGACTTCACTTCGCTGGCCCGCCGCATCCAGGAAAGCGGCCTGTTCGTGATGGGTGTCGGCCGCCGTACGACGCCGGTCGCCTTCCAGCGCGCCTGCGAGGAGTTCGTGTTCACCGACGACATGCGCGCGTCGCCGCCGGCTTCGGCGCAGAAGAAGAAACCTGCGGCATCGTCCGGCAGCAGCGCCGCGCGCCCCGAACAGGCACCGCGCAGGCCGCGCAACGCGCAGCCGGACGCGCAGATCCTCGAACTGCTGTCGCAGGGCATCCGGTCGGCCACCGACGAGGACAGCGGCTGGGCTGGCATCGGCCGCGTCGGCCAGATCGTGCGCCAGTACGAACCCGGCTTCAGTCACAAGGATTACGGCCACGCCAGCCTGTCCGGCCTGCTGGAAAGCCATCCGGAACTGTTCCGCCTGCGCAAGGGCGACAACGGTCAGGCACAGGTGCAGCTGATCGAACGTGCGGCCGACAAGCAGCTCGAACTGTTGCCGGAACCGGCGCCGGACGCCGCACCGGAGGCCGCGACCGAGACGCCGGCGAAGTCGCGCCGCAGCCGCCCGCAACGCAAGGCCAAGCCGGCCGCCGAGACGGTGACGCCCGCGCCGACCGAAGCGCCCGCCGTAGCCGCGCAAGCGGCGGTCGAGTCGACCGAAGCCAAACCGGCGAAGCCGCGCACGCCGCGCCGCAGCCGGACCCGCAAGCCGGAAGGCGAAGCGCCGCAGTCCTGAGCGCCGGCCTCAGCTGCGCACTTCGTCGGCGGCGATCGAGTCCTGCCGCGGCGGCCAGAAGAAGTCGCGCGGCCGCGTCAGGAAGCGACGGGCCAGCTTGACTGACAGGCCGCGCGTATCTTCGGGCTCGATGCCGCGCGAGCGCAGCGCCACCTTCATCGCCAGGCTGAAGCTGACGATGAGGTTGGTCAGGCCGATCAGCATCACGCCGAGCGCACCGACCGCGATGGTGTGCCAGTCGAGATCGAAGCCGAGCGCATGCGTACCGTAGGCGAGATTGGCCGACGCGAAGGCGACGTGGCGGATGTCCAGCGGCAGCCCCAGCAACTGCCCGATGATGGGTGTGCTGCCCAGCATGCAGCCGAACAGGAAATTCCCCATCAGCGCACCGAGGTTGTGTTCGACATAGTTGGCCAGCCGGTTCAGTCGCGCCTCACCCAGCAGCGCGCGCAGCCATTTCACGCGCCGCAGCCGCTCCGGCACCCGGTGGTACAGCGACTGGTTGTCGTAGTAGCCCGAAATCAGACCGCTGAGGAACAGGAAGACGCCGGCGATCGCCGCGTGCGGAATGGCCAGGCTGAGCAGCGGATTGAGGTCGTGCAGCAGATGCGCGCCCTTGACCGGATCGACCGGGTGCCAGTCGAGAAAGGTGCCGCCGACCATCGCGATCGACATCGCGGTCAGGAAGCCGATCGACACATTGCCGGCGATCGATATCCACTGCGTGCGGCTGACCTGCGCCGCCAGATCGGCCAGCACGCCGAGGCGCGCGTCGCGGTTCTGCTTGCCGTCGAGCGCGGCCGCCAACGTGGCGGCCGTCATCGCCGGCTGCTTGGTGGCAACGGTCAGGTGCAGGATGTGGATCAGCACGAAGCCCAGCCCGTAGTCGAGGCTGTGCACGACCGCCTCCCACACCGGCGGCAGGCCGAGCTTGCCGGTCACGATCTTGATCAGCGCCATGCAGCCGATGATCAGCCCCGCACCGGCGGCGGCGCGGAACATGCCGAAGAACTCGCCGCGACTTTCGGTCACGTAGTGCTCACCCGACTTGCTTGCCTGTTCGGTCACGCGCCGCGCCAGCAGTTCGGTGGTACCCGAGAACAGGTCGCGCACGCTGTTGCGGCGGGTTTCCTGGCGCACCAGGCAGAGGAAGAAATCGATCGCGCGGGCGCGCAGGGTCGGCGCATCGACGGCCGGATCGGGCAGCACCAGCATGCGCAGCAGACGAAGCCGGGCGACGATCTGTTCGATGCGTGTCAGCACGAACACCAGGTTCACGCCGACGCCCGCCTCGCGCGAACGGCGCCGGATCGTATCGACATAGCTCACGCACTGGTCGAGCAGCACTTCAAGGTGGCCGTCGTGTGCCTGCACCTCGTCGCTGTCGGTATGGCGGGCGATGAAAGCGCGCACCTCGTCGCTCTGCGCGAGAAAGGGCGACTCGTGACGTGCCAGTGCGGGCTGGTAGCGCAGCAGCGCCGGCTCCATGCCGAGCGCCGCCAGCCGGTGCGAAGCCATGCGCATCGCTTCGAACAGTTCGTGCCGGATCTGGCGACGCGCCGGCGCGAAAGCATCGCCGGTCACCTGCAGCAGATCGAGCAGCGCCTGCCAGTCCTCGCGCGGAATGGCGCTCATCCATTCACCATCACCGGCGTCGTCGAACACCTCGCTGAACAGGTCGCGCAGGAAGTCGGCATCGACAGCAGGCGGCAGCATGCGACCGAGCAGACGGCTGCTCAGCCCGCTGAAGAAGCCCTGGTTGGCGAGCACGCCGGACTCGGCATACAGCGTGCGGTGCATGCGCGCGGCGAGCACCGCGTTCAGATGGGCTGACAGCGCGCTGGCCAGTTCTGCTCGCGCGCCGAGCAGGCGCAGCAGCGCGCGGAAACGCGACTCGGCAACCTCGACGCCGTCGCGTCGTCCGGGGCGCATCAGTGTGATCAACCGGGCAAGCCGCTCGCCGGTGGTGTCGTTGGTGTGGCGCGCCACCTCTTCGAGCAGCGCAGTCAGTTCGGCGACGTAGGCAGTGCTGTGTGTCGTCATGATCGAAGCGGAATAGCGGAATGTGGATCGGGGTCGGCGCGTCGCCCCGCGCGGCGTTCAGTCGCCGCGGGCGATGCGGCCATCGACCAGTTCGATGCGGCGGTCGCAGCGCGCCGCCAGCCGCGGGTCGTGCGTCACGATGAGGCAGGCGCTGCCGCGTTCGCGATTGAATTCGCGCAGCAGCGCAAAAATATCATCCGCCGTGTGAGTGTCCAGATTTCCGGTCGGTTCATCGGCCAGTATCAGCCGCGGCGACAGTGACAAAGCGCGCGCGATCGCCACCCGCTGCTGCTGCCCGCCCGACATCTGATTGGCCTTCTTGTGCTCGTGCCCCTTCAGGCCGACGCGATCCAGCAGGTCGAAGGCCACCGCCTCCGCCTGCGCGGTGGCAATGCCGTGCTCGATGATGGACGGCATCATGACATTTTCCAGCGCGCTGAAGGCCGGCAGCAGATGATGGAACTGGAATACGAAGCCGATATGACGACCGCGGAGCACGGTCAGCGCCTGTTCGCTCAGGCCGCGCGTCTCGGTGCCGGCAATAGCGAGCTCGCCCGAGGTCGGGCGTTCGAGCAGACCGATCAGGTTGAGCAGCGTGCTCTTGCCGGAGCCGCTGGGGCCGATCAGCGCACAGAACTCGCCTTCGGCCAGTTCGAAATCGAGTCCGTGCAGCACTTCGGTTTCCACCGGCGTGCCGATGCCATAGGACTTGCGCAGACCCCGCAGCGATACGATGGCGTTCATGCGCCGCGCCTCATGCACGAATCGCCTGCACCGGGTCCATCTTGGCCGCGCGCCGCGCCGGAATCAGCGCCGCCAGCACGCCGACCACCAGCGCGATCAGCGCCGCCGACAGCGCGATGCCGGTATCGAGCTGCGGCTGGAACAGCGGCGCGCCGTCGCCGGTGCGATAGACGCTGGAGAAGAACTGCAGCAGACCCCAGGCAAGGCCGACGCCGGACAACGCGCCGACGAAACCGACCAGTCCGCCCTGCAGCAGGAAGATGCCCATCACGCGGTTAGAACTGGTGCCCATCGCACGCAGGATGCCGATCTCCTTCTGCTTCTGCACCACGCTCACCACCAGCACGCTCGATATGCCGAGCGCCACGATGACGATGACGAAGCCGCGGATCAGGTTGTTCGATACGGTCTGGTTGCGCAGCGCGGCCAGCAGCTGCGAGTTGGTGGTCATCCAGCTTTCGACCGTCAGGCCGCTGCCGGCCTGCAGCCGTTCGCTCACCTCCTGCGCGTCGAAGATGTCGGCCACCGTGATGTCGATGTTCGACACACCACCCGGCAGGTCGAGCAGCGACTGCGCCAGCTTCATCGTCGTGAACACCCAGCGCCGGTTCAGGTCCTTGTTGCCGATGTCGAACAGGCCGGTGATCTGCAGCAGTTCGTCACGCCCGCCGGCAGCGCGCAGAAACATCTTGTCGCCCACCGTGACGCCGAGATCCTTCGCCAGTTCGATACCGATGATGGCGTTCGTGCCGTCGACCTGGAAGGCGCCGCGCGTCATGTAGGTATCCATCTTGACGATGCGGCGATAGCGGTCGGGCTCGACGCCGACCAGCGCGACCGACTTGCTGGCGCGACCGCGCAGCGCGAAAGCGGGGCCGCTCACCACCGGCGACACCGCAACCACTCGCGGCTGTGCTTCGGCCAGCTTCACCATCGCTTCCCACTGGTCGATCGAACGCAGGCGCTGCGCGCGCGGCTCGATCAGCACCGAGCTGGCCGGGTCGGTCGAGGCGCGCAGATTCACCTCCTCCAGCGGCCGCATCACGACGTGCGCCTGACTGCCCAGCACGCGGTCGATGATGGTGGCCTGCAGCTGCGATATCAGCTGCGACAGGAACACGATGACGGCCACCCCGCCGGTCACGCCGAGCAGGATGAGCGCGGTCTGCATGCGCCCCTCGCGCAGGAAGCGCAGCGCGACCAGGAACTCGAACGGAAGCTTGGGCCGCGCCATCTTCAGCGGCCGAGATTGGGCGTCGGGCCCGGCGCGCCGCGCGCCGGCTTGATGCGGATGCGATCGCCATCGAGCGCACCGCCGGCCGGCATGATGGCGACGTCGCCTTCGGCCAGTCCCTCGGTGATTTCGACGCGACCGACGCCGCGCAGGCCGATCTTCACCGGCAGCTTCGCCGCCGTGCCGTCGCGCGCGACCAGCACCCAGGGCGCTGCGCTGTCGACCTCGCGCACCGCCTCCAGCGGCAGCGACAGCGCCTGCTCCTTGCGACCGATCACCACCTCGACCGACACCGTCATGTCCGGCCGCAGGAAGGCCGGCGGCTCAGTCACGCGCAGCCGCACCTCGACCGTGCCGCGCTGGGCGTCGATGGCCGGCGACAGGTAATAGACGACGGCATCGAAGGGCTGGCCGGGGAAGGCGTCGGCCACCGCCTGGGCGCGCGCGTCGAGCCGCAGATAGCGCAGGTTCTTCTCGTCCAGCGTCGCGTAGATGCGCGTTTCGCCATTCTCGGCCAGCGTCAGCAGCGCGCGGCCGGCCTGGGCGACGTCGCCCGGCTCGGCGTCGCGCGCGATCACCAGCGCATCGACCGGCGCGCGCAGCGTCAGCAGGTCGCGCCGTGCCTGTGCAGATTCGAGCGCGGCATGCGCCTGCGCCAGCCGCGCCTGCGCGCTGACATGCTCGGCACCGCGCGGCGTATTGGCGTCGCGCTGCGCCTGCGCGGTGCGCAGCTGGGCGCGCGCGGTGTCGAGCTGGCGCGCCGCCTCATCGAGTTTCGACGGCGAGAAGAACTGCTGTGCCACCAGCGCCTGTGCGCGCTGATACTCGGCCTCGGCCACGCGCAGATTCGCCTCCGCCTGCTTCACCGCCTGTTCGGCCACCGGCAGGCCCACCGCGTCGAGCTGGGTGAAACGCGCCTGCGCTTCGGCGATCTGCGAGCGCGCCTGTTCGACCGCCGCGTCGGCGTCGGTCGCCCGCAGCCGCACAAGCAGATCACCCGCCTTGACCGCCGCGCCCTCGCGCACGGTCACCTCGTCGATGATGGCAGTGATCTGCGTGCCCAGTTCGATGCGCGACGGTGTGGCGATGCGGCCGGTGGCGACCACGCTCTGGGTCAGTGGCGAACGCTCGACCTTGACGACATCGACGGCGATGCCGCGCGGCCAGAACAGCCATGCGACGAGCACCGCTGCGGCCAGCAGCAGTGCGATCAGGTGACGGGTTTTCATTGAAGGGGTCAGGAAGCGGGCGGGAGCAGTGTGTCGATCAGCGCGTCGAGCTGTCTGTGATCCGGGTTACCGATGATGCGTTTGACGATGCGGCCATCGCGGTCGACGAGGAAGCTGGTCGGCGTCGCGCGGATGCCGCCGAAGCCGCGATCAAGGGCGCCGACCGGGTCGAAGCCTACGCGAAACGGCAGCTTTTCGCGCTGCGCGAAATCCTGCACATGGCTCGGCGCGTCGTAGGACATGGCGACCGCCACCACTTCGAAACCGCGCGCGGCATGCCGGCGATGGGTGTCCGCCAGACCAGGCATGCCCTTGATGCAGGGGCCGCAGGAGGTGGACCAGAAGTTCACCAGACGCACTTTTCCATCGGCGTGACCGAGGTCGATCTGGCCACCGTCGAGCAGCGCGACCTGCAGTGCCGGCACCTGCTCCGGATGACCGGCGCCGCGCAGCAGCCACACCACTGCAATCAGCGCCAGCAACACTAACGGTGATACCCATTTGCGATCCATAATCTTCATTCGTTCAAACACTGAGGGCTTCGACCATGCGTGCGATTGTCGGTTTTGTGGCGTGTCTTGTCATGTGCACCCAGGTGTGGGCACTGTCACTGTCCGACCTGTCGGACAAGGACGCCGGTGGTGGCCTGAAGGAGGCGCTGACCCAGGGGGCGTCGAAGGCGGTCGACCTGCTGGGCAAGCAGGACGGTTTCCTGAAGAACGCCAAGGTGAAGATTCCGATGCCGGACGGCCTGCGTCAGGCGGAAAAGCTGATGCGCACCTTCGGCATGAAGAAGCAGGCCGACGAACTGATCACCGCGATGAACCGTGCCGCCGAGGCGGCGGTACCGGAAGCGAAGGAACTGCTGGTCGGCGCAGTCAAGGAGATGAGCGTCGAGGACGCGAAGAAGATTCTGACCGGTGGCGACACGGCGGGCACCGAATACTTCAAGGGCAAGACCTCGGCCCAGCTGAAGGAGCGCTTCAAACCCATCGTGCAGAAGGCGATGGACAAGGTGGGCCTGGCCAAGACCTACGAGAAGTTCGCGTCCAAGGGCGCGCAGTACGGCGTGATCAGCAAGGAAGACGCCGACCTCGACAACTACGTCACGCAGAAGACGCTGGACGGCCTGTTCACGATGGTGGCCGAAGAGGAGAAGGCAATCCGCAAGAACCCGGTCGGCGCTGCCGGCAGCCTGGCGAAGAAGGTGTTCGGCGCGCTGCGCTAGGCGCGGTCTGCGCAGGCTTTTGCGATGGCGGCCCTGTTCGGCGCCGCAATCGCGAGCAAGCTCGCTCCCACAAAACCCCGGCTCCAGCTACAGGTCGGGCACGATCCCTGTGGTAGCGGCCCCGGCCGCGACGCGGCGGTTGCAGTCCGGCGCCTTCGATCCAGGCCGCTGTCGGGGTCAGAAGACCCCTCCCACAAGCCCACCGCCCCGCGAGCGATAAGAAGCGCCGTCCCTGTGGAAGCGGCTTTGGCCGCGACGCGGCTGCTGCGAGTCGCCGGCTTCAATCCAGCCGGCGCTCGCGGATGTCGCGCCTGCGCCACCCTCAGCGCTTCGCAGCCTTCGCGAATGCCGCGGCCAGCGCGTTGTTGGCAGCCGGCGCTTCCTTGGCCTTCGCCATTGCCCGCGGGTCGGGGCGGGCGCCGCGGCTGTCACGGCTTCCGCCAGCGGGCTTCCTCACCACTTCGTCGCCCAGCCGCATGGTCAGCGCGATGCGTTTGCGCGCCAGGTCGACCTCGACCACCTTCACCTTGACGATGTCGCCCGCCTTCACCACCTCGGCGGGGTCCTTGACGAAGCGATTCGCGATGGCCGACACATGCACCAGGCCGTCCTGGTGCACGCCGATGTCGACGAAGGCGCCGAAGTTGGTCACGTTGGTCACGACGCCTTCGAGCTGCATGCCGGGTTCGAGGTCCTTCATGTCCTCGACGCCGTCGCGGAAACTCGCCGTCCTGAATTCCGGCCGCGGGTCGCGGCCCGGCTTTTCGAGCTCGCGCAGGATGTCCTGCACGGTTGGCAGGCCGAAGCGCTCGTCGGTGTATTTCTGCGCCGACAGCTTCTTCACCGTGGCGGCGTCACCGATCAGTTCGCGCGCCTTCTTCTGCACGTCGGCCAGGATGCGCTCGACCACCGGATAGGCTTCCGGGTGTACCGCCGAAGCGTCCAGCGGATTGTCGCCATTCATGATGCGCAGGAAGCCGGCGCACTGTTCGAAAGTCTTGTCGCCGAGGCGCGGCACCGACAGCAGGGCCTTGCGCGACGGGAAGGCGCCGTGCGCGTCGCGATGGGCGACGATGTTCTGCGCCAGCGTCGAGTTCAGACCGGAAATGCGCGCCAGCAGCGGGGCGGACGCAGTATTCACGTCCACGCCGACCGCGTTCACGCAGTCCTCGACCACCGCGTCAAGCGAGCGCGCGAGCTTGGTCTGGCTCACGTCGTGCTGATACTGGCCGACGCCGATGGCCTTGGGGTCTATCTTTACCAGTTCGGCCAGCGGGTCTTGCAGCCGGCGGGCGATCGACACCGCGCCGCGCAGGCTCACGTCGAGGCCCGGGAATTCCTTCGCCGCCAGTTCCGACGCCGAATACACCGAAGCACCCGCTTCCGACACGACGATCTTGGTCATCGCCAGTTCCGGCTTCAGCTTGATCAGGTCAGCCGCCAGCTTGTCGGTTTCACGGCTGGCCGTGCCGTTGCCGATGGCGATCAGCTGCACGCCGTGCTTCTGCGCCAGTGCGGACAGCGTGTGCAGCGAGCCGTCCCAGTCGCGACGCGGTTCGTGCGGATAGATGGTGGCGGTGTCGACCAGCTTGCCGGTGGCGTCGACCACGGCCACTTTCACGCCGGTGCGGATGCCGGGGTCCAGGCCCATGGTGACGCGCGGGCCGGCCGGTGCGGCCAGCAGCAGGTCCTTCAGGTTCTTGGCGAACACGCGGATCGCCTCCAGTTCGGCACGGCTGCGCAGCTCGCCCATCAGGTCGAGTTCGATATGCACCGACAGCTTGACGCTCCAGGTCCAGCGCGCGGTATCGATCAGCCAGCGGTCGGCGGCACGGCCCTGGTCGCGGATGCCGGCGTGCGTCATGACGCGACGTTCGCAGGGATTGGGTTCGGGCGAGCGGCTGCCGTCTTCCGGGTCGCTGTCCAGCGCCAGCTTCACCCGCAGCGCCTCTTCGTTGCGACCGCGGAACAGCGCCAGCGCGCGGTGCGACGGAATGTCGGCCAGCTTTTCGCGGTAGGCGAAGTAGTCGCGGAACTTGGCCGCCTCGGCGTCGTTGTCCTTGCCGTCGGCCACGGTTGCGACGACCACGCCGTGTTCGGTCACGTAGTCGCGCAGCGCGCCGACCAGCTCGGCGCTCTCGGCGAAGCGCTCCATCAGGATCTGCCGCGCGCCGTCAAGCACCGCCTTGGCGTCGGCGAAGCCGGCTTCGGCATTCAGGAACTTGGCGGCTTCGACGTCCGGGGTCAGCGTCGGATCGGCGAGCAGCGCGTCGGCCAGCGGCTCGATGCCGGCTTCGCGCGCGATCTGCGCCTTGGTGCGGCGCTTCTGCTTGTAAGGCAGGTACAGATCCTCCAGCCGCTGCTTGCTGTCGGCGTTCTCGATCTCGGCGCGCAGCGCCGGCGTGAGCTTGCCCTGTTCGTCGATGCTGGCGATCACCGCGACGCGGCGCTCTTCCAGCTCGCGCAGATAGCCGAGGCGCTCTTCGAGCAGGCGCAGCTGGGTGTCGTCGAGACCGCCGGTGGCTTCCTTGCGATAGCGCGAAATGAAGGGCACGGTCGCGCCTTCGTCCAGCAGGGCGACGGCGGCGTTGATCTGTTGCGGGCGTGCGCCCAGTTCTGCGGCGAGCCGCTGTTCGATCGGTGGGAGCATGTGAGACAGGCAGGAACGGCTGGCGAAGGCGCGAACCATACCCACGCGGGGCGCATGCCGCAAGCCGGTACAATCCCGGCACTCCATCGATTGGTGCGCTGCCCGTCCGGGCGGTGACTGCATCCCATGCTGTCCGACATGAACGCGCCTCAGCGCGAGGCGGTGAAGTATCTCGACGGCCCGCTGCTGGTGCTGGCCGGTGCCGGCTCGGGCAAGACCCGCGTCATCACGCGCAAGATCGCCTATCTGGTGCAGGAGTGCGGCTTCGATCCGCGCAACATCGCGGCCATCACCTTCACCAACAAGGCGGCCAAGGAAATGCAGGAGCGCGCCTCGCACCTGCTGGAAGGCCGTGCCGGCAAGCAGCTCAACATTTCCACCTTCCACGCACTGGGCGTGAAGATGCTGCGCACCGAAGCGAAGGCGGCCGGGCTCAAGCCCGCCTTCTCGATACTCGATTCGTCGGATGCGACCGCCATCGTGTCCGACATTTCGAAGGAAACCGAGAAGTCGCGGCTGCGCGCGCTGGTGTCGCGCATATCCGGCTGGAAGAACGCCATGCTGCCGCCGTCGGCCGCCGCTTCGCACGCCGCCGACGAGATGGAGGCGCTGGCCGCCCGCGTCTACGAGGAATACGAGCGCACGCTGCGCGCCTACCAGGCGGTCGATTTCGACGACCTGATCGGCATCCCGGCGCGCCTGCTCGCCAGCGACGAAGAACTGCTCGAACGCTGGCAGCGCCGGCTGCGCTATCTGCTGATCGACGAATACCAGGACACCAACAGCTGCCAGTATCAGATCGTCAAGCTGCTGGCCGGTCATCGCGGCGCCTTCACCGCGGTCGGGGACGACGACCAGGCCATCTACGCCTGGCGCGGCGCCGACGTCGAGAACCTGCGCAATCTGCAGACCGATTACCCGAAGCTGAAGGTGATCAAGCTCGAACAGAACTACCGTTCGATGCAGCGCATCCTGTCGGCCGCCAACACGCTGATCGCGCGCAACGAAAAGCTGTTCGACAAGAAGCTGTGGTCCGACATGGGGCGCGGCGACCCGATCACGCTGATGGTGGCGCGCGACGCCGAGCACGAGGGCGAGTGCGTCGCCATGCGCATCGCCTCGCACAAGTTCGAACACCGCGGCAAATTCAGCGACTACGCGGTGCTCTACCGCGGCAACCACCAGGCGCGGGTGATCGAGACGGCGCTGCGCGAGCAGAAGATTCCCTACGTCATCAGCGGCGGCCAGTCCTTCTTCGACCGTGCCGAAATCAAGGACGTAATGGCCTATCTGCGGTTGATCGCCAACGGCGACGACGACCCGGCCTTCATCCGCGCGGTGACGACGCCCAAGCGCGGCATCGGCGGCATGAGTCTCGAGGCGCTCGGCCGTTACGCTGGCGAGCGCCACATCGGCCTGTTCGCGGCGATGTTCGAAACCGGCGCCGAGCAGGCGCTGCCGGCACGGGCGCTGACCCCGCTGCGCGAATTCGGCGACTTCATCAACCGGCTGGAGTGGCGCGCCCGCACCGAGGCGCCGCGCCTGCTGCTTGAAGACCTGCTGCGCGGAATCGGCTATGAAACCTGGCTGTTCGAACAGTTCGAGCCGAAGGAGGCGGAAACGCGCTGGAACAATGTGCGCGAGTTCGTCGACTGGATGGGCCGCAAGGGCGAGGAGGACGGCAAAACGCTGATGGAGCTGACGCAGACCGTCGCGCTGATCACCATGCTGGACAAGCGCGACGACGGCGAGGAACGCGACGCGGTGCAGCTATCGACGCTGCACGCGTCGAAGGGCCTGGAGTACAAGCACGTGTTCCTGATCGGCCTGGAGGAAGGCATCCTGCCGCACCGCGAGTCCATCGACGGCGGCAAGATCGAGGAAGAGCGACGGCTCATGTACGTCGGCATCACCCGCGCCCAGCGCACGCTGACGCTGAGTCACTGCGAACGGCGCAAGAGCGGCCGCGAATCGCGCGACTGCGAGCCGTCGCGCTTCATCGCCGAAATGGGCGAGGACGTGCAGCGGCCGAAGAAGGACGGTGCCGCCCCGACCGCCGAAGACCGCGCCACCAACGTCGCGCGGCTGGAGGCGATGAAAGCACTGCTGGCAGGCAAGGGGCCGGCGGGCGGCTGACCGGCGTCGCGCTCACCTCGCGCGCGAGGCGGTCGCTACAGACAGCGGGCTCCGATCCAGGCCGCTGTCGGGGTCAGAAGACCCCTCCCACAGAACCCCGTCCGGCACTCGAGCCGTGGATAGGGCGCACCACCCCTGTGGGAGCGGTCTTCTGACCGCGACGCGGCCGATGCAGTCCGCCGACTTCGATCCACGCCGCTGCCCGGGTCAGAAGGCCTCTCCCACAGAACCCCGTCCCGCGCTCAGGCCGTGGATAGGGCGCAGCACCCCTGTGGGAGCGGTCTTCTGACCGCGACACGGCCGCAGCAGTCCGCCGGCGTCGACCCACGCCGCTGCCGACGAACTCCTGTGTCGAAAGGCAGCCGAAAGCGGGAGTTGCGCACTCACGTCGCCCGCGATGGACAAAAAAAAGCCCGCCGATCGGCGGGCTTCTTCCTTGCAGCAGTACTGCGCTTACTTCTTCTCTTCGTAAGCCGGCGCCGCAATGGCCGCGGCTTCGACCGCCGCCGCCGGTGCAGCGGCTGCATCGGCAGCCGGCGCTTCGGCCGCGTCGGCGACCTTCGGTTCGGCGAAGCTGGCGCCCGACTTGTTGCCCATGTAGGCCACGGCGCGGGTGATTTCGTCGTCGCTCAGCGAGGCGTTACCGCCCTTGGCCGGCATCGCGCCCTTGCCGTTGATCGCCGACTTCACCAGTGCATCGAGACCGGTGGCAATACGGCTGGACCAGGCAGCGCTGTCGCCAAGCTTCGGCGCGCCGGCCATACCGGCGTCGTGACAGGCGGCACAGGCGCCCTTGTAGATCTGCTCGCCCGTCTTCGGGCCCTTGGCCTCCGGCTCGCCCAGAGCGAGTTGCGCAACCGGCTGGATCGCACGCGACACCACTTCCGGATCGGGATTGCTGGCGCCCTTGTAACCGGACGACACGTACTGGGCCACCAGCACGCCCAGACCGACAAACACCACAAATGACAGTACGACCACCGCGATCAGCTGTTGCGGCGTCTTGATGAGAGTTTCGTGCTCTTCGTGCGCGTCCGACATGGTGCCTTCCTCTGATGACCTGGATAGGGTTGGAAAAACAGAACGCGCCATTATAGCGGCAGCCGGCGCCGCCTGCGTCCCGGACCTACCACCCACATGGACGCGCAGGCGCAAAGCGGCTATCCTTCGCCGCCTGCGGGCTGTTTCACCGCCCGCAATGCGCCCGTAGCTCAGCTGGATAGAGTACTGCCCTCCGAAGGCAGGGGTCGTGCGTTCGAATCGCGCCGGGCGCGCCAGTCACTAAACGGGTCGATCCTCAAGATCGGCCCGTTTTACTTTTAACCCTCCGTGGCGGACTCTCACACTCCTTGTGAGTCAGCCCGCAACGCGCCGGACATCAGAAGCGAATTCGGCCGGATTGGAGCAAGCCGACGGCATCTGATATATACATTGCCATGCAAGTATCGGATTTGCGCTCATGACCCCTCTCGGCACCGATCGCTACATACTGCAGTGCATTTTCAACATGTATCTTCGCGACTACCCTGGCCCGCGCGAGCCAGGCGGCCGGGGGGCGAACGATCCGTACATCGCCATTGATATTCATGCCCTTGCGCACAGGATGAAGTGCTCGCCGGAGCTACTGTTCGGGCGGCTCTACTATCACCTGGATCAGAAACATCGCTACAAGCGCGAGAGCGGCGCAGTCGTTTCCCTATTCACCCTGCAGGCGGGAGAAAAGCGCCACGCGGTCAACTTCCCGTTCCTTGCCGCCATTCTCGCAGAGAAGAATCAAGAGTTCAGACGTCATGTACTCGCCCTGGCCATTTCCTTCCTTGCGCTCGGTGTATCGACCGCGTCACTTCTTCTGAGTTTTGCGAAGGGCTAGACGGCCGTTCAGATATGACAATCGTCATCTGAAATTCCGCCGGCTGCGCGAGCGCATCACATCTCAGATGACCTTCTACGCCGCCCCTCCATACGGTGTTTGAAGATATCCCCTGCAGAGGCGGGCGGCACAAACGTACTCACATCGACCTCATCCGGTAGTCGAGTGCCGCCGTCTGACGCCTGCGCAGCGATCGCGTCGCCCATCTCCGCAGCACGCCTGCGCTAACATCCGCCCGACATGTCGATCGAACGGAGTCGGGACGGGGATGAACGGCGGCCACAAGCGCCCTGCAGTGTTGCGATGGATAGTGCTTGCGCTGCTTGTGCTCGCCGTTCTCGACATCCGCCTGTTCATGTTCGTCGACGCGGCACGCGAGGAAACGCTGGAGCGTGCGCGCGACACGCTGCATGTGAGCGTCGACGTCGTCGCGCAGCGCATGGACCAGCATCTGGCGACCTATGACCGGCTGCTGTCCGGCATCGGCGAGGGCGTGCGGCTTCACGGCGGCATTCAGGCCGAGCCGGATCTGACCCTGCATCGCCTGCTGGTCCGACGACACGCACTCAACCCGGAACTGCGGTCGCTCTTCCTGGTGCGTCACGACGGCACTATCGCGGCAATGTCGCTGAACTTTCCCGCCCCCGAACTGGACGTATCGGCGCGGGACTACTTTCAGGCGCAATCCGGATCGGGCGCCGACGAGCACCGGCTCTTCGTCGGGCCAGCCATCGTCAGCAAACTGACCGGCAAGCACATCTTTCCGCTGAGCCGGCGGGTCGAGAGCGACGGCAATCGCTTTCTGGGCGTGGCCGCCGCGGCGGTCGATCCGGAGCAGCTGACGACCTTGCTGAGCGAGCAGGGTCTGCCCGCTGCATACACGCTGTCCGTGTTCCTGCGCGACGGGCATCGGCTGGCCTGCCTGCCCCGCAGATCCGATTGCCTCGAAGGCACGGCCGGCGACATGCCCTTGTTCCGCACCCTGCTGCCGGCAGCCGCCGACGGCCTGTTCGCGCGCAAGCGCCTGCTCGACGAGCGCCCGGGGCCGGCCGCCTACGCAACGTCCGACGCATATGGCGTCGTCGTCGCCGCCACTGCGGACGAAGGCATGCTGCTGCAGTCCTGGCGGCGCAACCTCGGCGGTTACGTTGCCATGGCGGTGGCCAGCAACCTCGCGTTCGCGGGGCTGGCCTGGTTTGCCTTCCGCCAGGCGCAGCGCCGTCGGATGGCGCTGCAGCAACTGGCCGACGCAAACCAGGAACTGGAGAACCGCGTCGCCCGCCGCACCGATCAGCTGCGGCGCAGCGAGGACCGTGCGCGGACCTTCATGAACACCGCGCGCGACGCGGTGGTGGTCGTCGACAGCAACAGCTGCATCGTCGAGTTCAATCGCGCGGCCGAAGTGCTGTTCGGCTACAGCGTCGACGAGGTCGCCGGGCGGCGGCTCGATATGTTGATGCCGCCATCCGAAGCGGCGACGCATCGACGCCATGTACAGGCAGCCAACGCCTCAGCCGAGGCACGCGCCATGAGCAGGGGGCGCGAAGTGACGGCCCGGCACAAGGACGGCCGAGAGTTTCCGATCGACGTCACCGTCGGCAGTTCGGGCGACGGGGCGCAGAGTTTCCACGTCGGCATCATTCGCGACATCAGCGAGCGCAAGCGCCTCGAACTGGAACTGCAGCGGCAGGCGTCGACCGACGGTCTGACCGGCGTGCTCAACCGCCGCGCCTTCACCGCCGAAAGCGAGCGGCTGATATCGGTCGCGTTGCGCCACGGGCGGCCGCTGAGCCTGATGGTGATCGACGCCGACCACTTCAAGAAGGTGAACGACGTGTTCGGCCATCCGACCGGCGACGCCGTGCTGAAGGCGCTCGCGCTCACGCTCGGGCAGGCGCTGCGCACCAGCGACGTGCTCGGCCGTCTCGGCGGCGAGGAGTTCGGCATCGTGCTGCCGGAAACCGATGCGACCGGCGCGCGTGAGGTCGGCGAGCGACTGCTGCAGGCGGTGCGCGAGCGCCGGATCGAACATGACGGCCATACGTTGAACATCACCGTGAGCATCGGTGCGACCGTGCTCAGTGCCAGCGACGACAGTTTCGAATCGGCCTTCCAGCGCGCCGACCGGGCACTTTACGAGGCGAAGCACGGAGGACGGGATCGCGCCGTGCTGGCGCTTGGCGAGCAGGCAACAGTGTGAACCTCGCCGACCGCAGCTGGGCGCCTCGAGCGGCGCTGCGGCGAATCAGGCGGCAGTCAGGCCACGAAGCCGGAGGCAGCGCGCAAGGGCGCGGCGGAAGGATGGGGTTGGTCCGACAGCAGATCGGTCGTTCCGATCTGTGCCGCGAGCCATTGCGTGGCGGCGTGTGCGGCCAGCGGGCGCGACCACAGATAGCCCTGGCCCTTATTGCAGTCCAGCGTCGCCAGCAGCGCCGCCTGACCTTCGGTCTCGATGCCTTCGGCGGTCGTGCTCATGCCGAGGCTGCGAGCAACGCGCACGGTGGCTTCTATCAGTACCCGCTTGTGCAGATTGCTCTCGGCGTCGGCGACGAAGGAGCGATCGATCTTGACCGTGTCGATCGGCAGCTGGCCGAGACAGGCCAGCGAGGAATAGCCGGTGCCGAAATCGTCCAGCGCGAGCGCGAGGCCGAGCGCTTTCAGTTCGAGCAGGCGGGCGCGGATGTCGTCGCCCTGCGCCGCCATGCTTTCGGTCAGTTCCAGCTGCAGTGCCTGCGCCGGCAGGCCGCTCGATTCGAGCACGCGCGCGACCTGGTCGGTGATGGCGGCGTCCTGCAGTTGTGCTCGCGACAGGTTGACCGACACCATGCCGGGCGCCTGCGCGCCAAAACGGCGCTGCCACGCCGCCAGCTGTCGGCAGGCCGAATCGAGCACGAATTCGCCGACCGCGCCGATCAGGCCGCACTCCTCGGCAATCTCGATGAATTCGACCGGCGACACCAGACCGCGCTGCGGATGCTGCCAGCGGACCAGCGCCTCGAAGCCGGCGACGCGACCGTCGGTCAGCTCGACGATGGGCTGATAGACGACGAACAGTTCGTCCTGTTCGAGCGCCCGTCGCAGTTCCAGTTCGAGTGCGCCACGGCGGGTTGCAATGTCCTTGATCGACGGCGTGAACAGCACGTGGCGCCCGCCGCCGGCGCGCTTCGCCTCCTGCATGGCGAGGCTCGCGTCCTGCAGCAGGGCGTTCGCTTCGGCGGCGGCATGTATGCCGGCGACGACGCCGATGCTGGCAGAAATGTGCACCTCGACGCTATCGATCAGATAGGGGCGGGACAGCGTGTCGATCAGCCGCTGCGCGATGCTGTGCACGTCCTCGCTGTCGCGCAGGCCGTCGAGCAGCACGACGAACTCGTCACCGCCGAGGCGGGCCGTCGTGTGCAGCGGCTCCTGCGCCGGACCGACGGCGTCGCGCTGACGCACGGTGCCATTCAGCCGCTCGGCCACCATGCGCAGCAGCCGGTCGCCACCGGCCTGCCCAAGCGTCAGATTGACGCGATTGAAACGGTCGCAGTTGATGAACAGCACGGCAAAGGTGGGCGCACCGCCGGCGTCGGGGCGCGCCAGCGCCTGCTGTATCCGCTCCAGCACGGCGGAGCGGTTGGGCATCAGTGTCAGGCTGTCGGTGCGCGAGGCGTCGCGCATCCGCGAGGCCAGACGCTGCTGTTCCAGTTCCACCTCGTGCGTCACGTCATTGACGCAGCCCATGATGGTGTGGGCGTCGAGCCGCAGCAGACTGATGCCGAGCACGCGCCGGCCACCGGCCGTCGACCGCACCGGCATGCGCAGCCCCTCGCACACCAGCGCACCCGGCTCGATGGCGGCGTCGGCCATGGCGCGCAGATCGGGCGCCACCTCGTCCAGCACCTCGAACAGATTGTCCAGATTGCCCTGCCGCGCCAGCGGCATCAGCAACTGCGCCGAGCGAGGATTCATCATCGTCACCGTGCCGTCGGGCCGGATCTGCAGCAGGCCTATCGGCGCCTGGTAGAGGAACTGGATCAGCGCCTCGTAAGCGGGCGGCTGCAGATCCTCAGGGTCGCTGTCGGGCTTCATCGGACGGCCGCCGATTGAAGCGCCGGTTGCCAGCGCTCGACCCGGTTGCGGCCGCCGGCCTTGGCAGCATAGAGCGCCTCGTCGGCACGCTGCATCAGGGCATCGAAATCGCTCACGTCGGCATCCATCGTCGCAATGCCGGCGCTGATGGTGTAGCGCACGGCCTGCCCGCCGACCTCGACCACCTGCGACGCGAGCAGCTGGCACAGGCGCTGGGCAACCACCTCGGCACCCTCCAGCGTGGTGTCCGGCAGCAGCACGACGAATTCCTCGCCACCGAAGCGCGCCAGCACGTCCATCGCACGGAAGGTCGCGGTCATGCCAGCGGCGAGATGGCGCAGTACGGCGTCGCCGGCGGCGTGCCCGTACTGGTCGTTGATGCGCTTGAAATGGTCGGCGTCTATCATCACCAGCGACAGCGGCCGCGGGAAGCGCGCCCAGCGCTGCATCTCCAGCTCGACCGCCTCGACGAAGGCGCGGCGGTTCAGCAGGCCGGTCAGGTGATCGCAGGACACCGCCTTCAGCAGCGCTTCCGCCGCCTCGCGCCGGTCTGACACGTCGCGGATGATGAGGCTGTAGGCGTGTTCGTCGGTCAGCGCGTCGTCGCGGTCGTGCAGCGGGGCGATCAGGCAGCTGCCCCAGTAGCGACCGGCATCGGCGCGCACGCACCAGCCCTCGTCCAGGCTCCAGCCGGTGCGGTCGGCCTCGTGCAGCCGGTCGAGCACACGCTGTTCGGAGATCGCGTCTTCCGGGTAGAACATCGACAGGCTGCGACCGATCACCTGGTCCTCGGTGAAGCCGGTGATGCGGGCGATGCTCGGGTTCCAGTCCTGCACACAGCCATGGTTGTCGAGCGACACCAGGGCGTAGTCGGTAAGGCCTATAGCCAGCGTGTTGATCCAGGCCTGGCTCTGGCGCAGTTCGCGGTCCCGTCGGACCGACTGCGTCACGTCCGAAATGACGGCCATCAGCCGCTCGGCGTCGAGCTTGAGCAATGTCAGCGCCAGCACCTGGCTCTGTCTGCGGCCGGGCTGACCGGTCGCGATCGGCACCTGCAGCGCGTCGCACACCGTGCCGTGCAGGTCCGGAAAATCCTGCACCCGCTGTCGCAGGTCGGGCACCACGGCTTCCAGCGCGGTGAAAAGATTGGCCAGCTGGCCGTCCGGGGAGAGCGGCATCAGCAGCTGCGCGCACAGCGGATTGATCATCGTGATCTCGCCGTCTGCCAGCGTCTGTACAAGGCCTATCGGCGCCATGTACATGAACTGCAGCAGCGCTTCGTATTCCTCTTCTACCGGTGCGCTCATGCGTGCTCCGGCTCAGGTCTGGCGGTGGACCAGCACATAGCGCAAGCCGCTGCCGGGTCGGGCGAGCAATCTGAGCTTCACCTTGACCGGGCGCATGCGCAGGGTCAGCACGTAGTCGATGGTGTCGTCGAGCACGCTGCCGTCCTGCTGCGCGTCCTCGAAGCGCTGGGCAACCATGAAGTTGTTCATGCACGGCGCCACCACGGTGAACAGCGCGTGCCCGATCACCCGTTCGGGCGACAGGCCGGCGGCGGCCGATTCGAAGCGGTTGTAACGTCTGACCTGGGTTGCGTCGTCCATGCCGATGACGCCGAAGTCGAGGCTGTCGAGCTCGGCATCGCTGGCGCGGTCGAGATAGTCAAACAGTGCTGCGCTGGAAAACGAGAGGGTCTGTTCCGTATTCATGGTGCTCCCTGGGTCGGTATCAACGGACACCTTGAGGTGCGCCGGATGGCAATGCGGAGGCAGCGGACACTCCGGACAACGGATCAGTTATCGGGAGTGCACCCGCGAACTTGAGGAGGCAACGAGGGCGCGATCGGCCAATCGACCAGCTTGCCGCGGGCGTCTGCCGGCAACTGGTCGCCGAACGACCAGGCGCGTGGACACTCGGGCGCCGACAGGCGTTCCCTCACCCAAGCTTCAAGTGCGGGCAGCAGTGCCGCCGGGGTGGCGCCTGCGCGCAACACGACGAAGGCCTTCAGGCGTTCGCCCTCGGTCGGCGACATGCGGCGTACCGCACACGCCTCGACCAGCGGGTGTTCGAGCAGCACGTCGCGCACCCGCGCCGGAAACACGTTGATGCCCGCCACCTGGACCGCCTCGTCACGCCGCCCGGCCAGGCGGAAGCGCCCGTCCGGCAGCCACTCGATCACGTCCTGCAGCGCCGCAGGCTGTTCGCTGCCATCGGCTGCGCGGCGCAGCAGTACGGCATCGTCGGCCACCGCGCGGCGCCAGTGCGGCATCAGCGTGTAGGGCGCGCCAGCGGCGTCGCGCCAGCCGATGCCGGCCGTCTCCGAACTGCCGTAGATCTGCAGCAGACGCGCCAGACCCTGCGCCAGAAGCGCGTCGGCCAGCGCATCCGGGCAGGGTGCGGTGGAAGTGGTGCCGACGACGTCAGCCGGCAGCCGCGGGCCGAAGCGGGCGAGCAGCGACCAGTGCGCGGGATGACTCACCAGCAGATCGCCCGGCTGCAGCCGGCCGGCCAGCGCCTGCGGCGGCAGCGGCCGCACATCTACGACATCGTGCGTGTCCAGGCTGGGCGGCAGCAGGACGCCGAAGATGAAGCCATAGATGTGATGGACCGGCACCGCGACCAGCACCCGCCGGCGCGGCCCGATGTGGGCGGCCAGCGCATCGACCTCCTCTTCCAGCATCGTCAGCGCGTGGGTGCACGCCTTCGGCATGCCGGTGCTGCCGGACGTGCGGAAGGTCAGGCGGCGGCCATCCTGCGCGAGGCCTTCGCGGGCCAGCGCGCAGTACTGGCCGAAGGTGCTTGCCGCCGGCAGCGCATCGATCACCGTGCTGTCGTGCAGCTGCAGCAGTTCGGCGATGGCGGCGGCCAGCGTATGGCGCTCCAGCGAATCGAGCCCGAAACCGCTGTCGTCGAAGGCCATCGACGCCGACCATGGCAGCTGCGGCAGCGGTGAGCCGCCGGGCCGCAGCCGTCGCACCTCGTCGGCGATCAGGTCGGCAAGCACGCGTTCCAGCGCCGGGCCGTCGGCGTGCCAAGGGGCGCTCATCCGTCCGACTCCAGCACGTCGCTGGCGCTGCCTGTGCGCAGCACGTCCACCAGCCGGGTCAGTTCATGGTCCAGCGCGCGGTCCTCGACCACCAGCGGAATGCGGGCCTCGAGCCATGACTGCGTGTGCGCCAGCACCGGCGACAGCGCACCGGCGTCGATGCGGCCGCGCAGCGCGACCGCCTGCCGGGCCGACACCAGCATCGCCGCCAGCACCTGTTCGCCCAGTTCGAGCACGCGCAGGCAGTCGCGCGCGGCGATCGTGCCCATGCTCACCTTGTCCTGGTTGTGGCATTCGGTCGAGCGCGAGAACACCGACGCCGGCAGGGTGGTCTTCAGCGCCTCGGCGGTCCACGCTGACACCGCGATCTGCAGCGCCTTCAGGCCGTGGTTCAGTGCGCCGCGTTCGCCGGTGGCGGCGGTCAGGTTGTCGGGCAGGCCGTGGCTGAAGCGGCTGTCCACCAGCAGCGCGAGCTGACGGTCCAGCAGATCGAGCACGTTGGCGACCGCGGTCTTCAGGCTGTCCATCGCGAACGCGACGTGACCGCCGTAGAAATGTCCGCCGTGCAGCACGCGCCCGCTGTCAGGGTCGATCAGCGGATTGTCGTTGGCGCTGTTCAGTTCGTTTTCGATCAGCGTCCGCGTGAAGGGCAGCGCGTCTTCGAGCACGCCGATCACGTGCGGCGCGCAGCGCAGCGAGTAGCGGTCCTGCAGCCGCGCCGGATTGCGTGCCGCGCCTGCGTCGCAAGCGAGGTCGCGACGCAGCCGGCGCGCCACCGCCTGCGGTCCCGGATGCGGCTTGGCGGCGAACAGCAGCGCGTCGAAGTGGTGCGGGTTGCCGGCAGTCGCGAACACATTCAGCGCGGTCAGGCGGGTGGCGACCAGGCTGCAGCGCTGTGCCCGCTGCCACGCGAGACAGGCCAGCGCGGTCATGACGGCGGTACCGTTCATGATGGCCAGCCCCTCCTTCGGCTGCAGCGACAGCGGCTGGATGCCGGCTTCGGCCAGCGCCTCGCGCGCCGGCATGCGCCGCCCACGCCACCGCACGTCACGCTCGCCGCACAGCGCGGCGGCGACGTAGGACAGCGGCGTCAGGTCGCCGCTGGCGCCGACCGAGCCTTCGGCCGGAATGCAGGGCAGGATGTCGTGCTCGAGCAGCGCCGCCAGATGCTGCAGCAGCTCGTAGCGCACACCGGACATGCCCTGGCACAGCGAGGCCAGCCGCGCGGCCAGCACCGCGCGCGTCTCGTCGGCTTCCAGCAGGCGCCCCATGCCGACGCCGTGATAGGTGTAGAGGTGGTGCGGCAGTTCCGCCACCTGCCCGGCAGGCACCGCCACCGTGCACGACTCGCCGTAGCCGGTGGTGACGCCGTAGATCACGCCGTCGTCGGCGAGCAGCTGCAGCACGACGCGGGCGCCGGCGTCGATGCGGGCGCGGAACGCTGCCTCGGTCGACAGCACGGCGCGACGCCTGCCGTCGGCGATCGCGGCAATCGCCTCGATGTCGAGCGGGCGACCGTCGAAAACGACGTCATCGTGTTCCGGTACGGCGGCGGTCATGAGATCCCTATCGAAGTGGACACCAGGCGAAGCATGGCAGCGGGCGGCCAGGCTGCGTAGTGTCGCCCGGGCAGCGGGCGCAAGCGAAGACAGCGGCCGGGCGGCGGGGTTTCACGCGCACAAGGGGTTCAGCCGGCGCAGCGCCGTTCGACCTGGCGATGGAACAGCGCCCCGGCGCCCACGCTGGCCGCCCAGGCGAAGGCAAGTGCGGGCGGCGCGGTATCCGGCGTCGCGCCCCACAGACGGGTAACGAAGGCGTTCACCAGCATGGCCACCGGGTAGTGGATCAGGAAGACCGAGAACGAGATCCGGCCGAGGAAGGCGAGCGCCGGAAGGTCCGGCCATTTCGTCAGCAGTCCGCTGCGCAGACCGCCCCACAGCAGCAGCGCCACGCAGCCAGCAAACGCCACGCGCTCGCGGTGTTCCAGGGTCAGCGCCAGCAGCACGGCGGCGGCGACTGCCGCACCCCACAGCAGCGAGCGGCCTGGTCTGGACAACCAGCAGACGGCTGCCCCCAGCGCATAGACACCGAAATAGTAAGGACCGGCGACGTCCCACCCGGTATCGCGATTGATCACGAACAGCGACGCGGCGGCAACGCCGGCGGTGATCGCGGCGAGCACGACGGCATGGCGTGTCGGGCCGGTGCGCGAGGCCAGCCAGACCAGCAGCGCCGCCATCGCGTACAGCTGGAAGTCGATCGCCACGTACCAGACACCGGCCGACAGTGCCTCGACGCCGACGATGTCCTGCAGCAGCAGTGCGTGCGCCAGCAGCTGACCGACCGAGGGCGTACCGGGCAGGCTGGGGTCGTCGATCAGCGCGCGGGCAATCGCGGCGCAGACGACGCTGATCAGCACGGCTGCCATGCAGGGCAGCGCGAGCCGGCGATAGCGCTTCCACAGCACCGCCGGCAGCGACAGCGGTCGCGGCTGCAGCGCCGGCGCCAGCGCGCGGGCAGCGAGGAAGCCGCCGATGACGAAGAACACCTGCACCGCGAGCCGCCCGTCATAGTAGAGCCAGTCGGCGAGCTGCGGGAAGCGACTGCGGAAGGCCTCCGCCAGCGGACCGTAGGCGACCAGGTGATGCAGCACGATGAGCTGTGACGCGACCGCCTTCAGCGTGTCGAATACCGCGAGGCGCGACGCGGCGTCGTGCCGGTCGGCGCGGGAGAGGGTATCGGTACCGGCCGACGGGACGTGCATTGCGGGAGATTCCAGTGCGAGGCCCCGCATTGTGCACGCCGCTTACCCGAATTCAAGGCCGGCCACGTCAGCCCTCGCCGCGCGCCACCTTTGCCTCGTAGGTGGCAAGATCCAGCAGACCTTCCTGCATCGCCTGCCGGCGTTCGTGTTCCGGCAGCACGTCCTGCACCATGTCCAGCCGCTTCCATGACGCAAGCGGCGTCGTGCATTCCGCCCTCGGCACGTACTTCGACTGTTCGAGCTTGCGGTAGCGATGGACGTAGCGCGGACAATTCACCCAGATCTTGCTGACCGTCACGCGCACCAGATACTTGGCTTCGTCGTAGTCGGCCAGCAGCGGATCGTCGGCCAGGAACTCGGCCGTGCCCTGCACACGTACGCGGTGCGGGTTCTCGAAATCGATGAACAGCAGGCCGACGCGCGACTGCCCGACGATATTGCCCACCGAATAGAACATGCCGTTTCCGTCGTAGCCCGGAAAGACCAGCGTGTGCGCGTCGAGCACCTTGACGAAGCCGGTAGGACCGCCCTTGTACGACACCGTAGGATTGCCGTCGGGATCGACCGTCGACAGGAAGAACATATCGCGCGACGCGATGAAGGCGCGCTCGTCGTCCGAAATCTGCTCATGCACCCATCCGGTGTCGAGCATCTCGGCCAGACCGGTGGTGCCGTAGGCCTGTTGCAGTGCGCGATGGTGGTCCGAATACAGCGAAGACATGGCGGTTCTCCTCGACCGGATTGCAGCGAGCCGGGCGAACCGGTTCGCCGGCGCATCGACGGGTGCGCGTGAACCAGCATAGGGAGAGCCGCGCGGGCAAGGTGCCCGCGGTGCTGCGGCCTGTCAGTGCGCTTCGTCCCAGTTGCGGCCGACACCGGCCTCGACCTTGAGCGGCACCGACAGCTGCGCGACGCCTTCCATCAGCGCCGGCACCCGCTCGCGCACGCGGTCGAGTTCGGCCTCCGGCACTTCGAGCACCAGTTCGTCGTGCACCTGCAGGATGATGCGCGTCTTCAGGCCTTCGGCGGCGAGCCAGCCGTCGACCGCGATCATCGCCAGCTTGATCAGGTCGGCCGCCGTGCCCTGCATCGGCGCGTTGATCGCCGCGCGCTCGGCGCCCTGGCGCCGGCCCACCTGCTGGGCGCGGATGTCCGGCAGCTGCAGGCGGCGGCCGAACACGGTTTCGACATAGCCCTGCTCGCGCGCCAGCGCGCGCGTCTCGTCCATGTAGCGGGCCACACCCGGGTACTGCGCGAAGTAGCGGTCTATCCAGCTCTGCGCGGCGCTGCGCTCGATGTCCAGGTTCTTCGCCAGACCGTGCGCGCTCATGCCGTAGATCAGACCGAAATTGATCACCTTGGCATAGCGGCGCTGTTCGCTGCTCACTTCGTCCGGCGGTACGCCGAACACTTCAGATGCGGTGGCGCGGTGCACGTCCTCGCCGTCGGCGAAAGCCTGCAGCAGGCGTGCGTCCTGCGACAGGTGGGCCATGATGCGCAGTTCGATCTGCGAATAGTCCGCGCTGACCAGCACATGACCCGGCGGCGCAATGAAGGCGGAACGGATGCGCCGGCCCTCGGCGGTGCGCACCGGAATGTTCTGCAGATTGGGATCGACCGAGGACAGCCGGCCGGTCACCGCCACCGCCTGGCCGAAGCTGGTGTGCACGCGGCCGGTGTCGGCGCGCACCATGCGCGGCAGCTTGTCGGTATAGGTGCCCTTCAGCTTGGCCATGCCGCGGTATTCGAGAATGAGCGCCGGCAGCGGGTAGTCCAGCGCGAGCTGGGACAGCACCTCCTCGTCGGTCGACGGCGTGCCGGAGGGCGTTTTCTTGATCACCGGCAGCTTTTCGCGCTCGAACAGGATTTCCGCCAGCTGCTTCGGCGAATTGATGTTGAAGGGCTGCTTGGCGGCGGTGTGCGCGCGCTGTTCCAGCTCCAGCATCTTCTGGCCCAGTTCGTTGCTCTGCGCGGCGAGCGAGGCGCTGTCCAGCAGCACGCCGGTGCGCTCCATGCGGAACAGGATGTCGGATACCGGCAGTTCGATGTCGCGATATATATATGCAAGCTTGCTATCGGCCTGAATGCGCGGGGCCAGCACTTCATGGACACGCAGCGTCACGTCGGCGTCCTCGGCGGCGTAGGCGGCGGCGCGGTCGAGCGCCACCTGTTCGAAACCGATGCGCGCCGCGCCCTTGCCGGTCACCTCGTCGTAGCTGATCACCTTCAGGCCGAGGTGGCGGGTGACCAGGGTGTCGAGGTTGTGGTTGCGATCAGCTTCCAGCACATAGCTTTCGAGCAGCGTGTCATCGACCACGCCGGCCAGCCGGATGCCGTGGTTGGCAAACACGTGGCGGTCGTACTTCAGGTTCTGGCCGAGCTTGCCGTGCGTCGCCGATTCCAGCCAGGGCTTGAGCTTCGCCAGCACCTCGTCGCGGGGCAGCTGGACCGGTGCATCCGGGTACACGTGGGCCAGCGGCAGGTAGGCGGCCACACCGGGTTCCAGCGCGAAGCTCATGCCCACCAGCTGCGCTTCCATCGGCTCCAGGCTGGTGGTTTCGGTGTCCAGCGACACCACCTTCGCCGCCATCAGCTTCGCGTGCCAGCGCTCGAAGGCCGCCCAGTCGAGCAGGGTTTCGTAGTCGGCACGGTGGCTGCCTTCAGGTGCGGTCGAGGGCACGGCGTCCTCGGCCGGCGCGGGCGCATTGACCGTCACCGTCTTGCGCGGGCCCTTGGCCAGATCCTCGAGCAGGCCCTTGAAACCGTAGCGCTCGTACAGCGGGCGCAGCGCGTCGGCGTTCTCGCCGTCGGAGGTCAGCGATTCCAGCGGCTGCGGCAGATCGACGTCGCATTTGACGGTCAGCAGCTTGCGCGCCAGCGGCAGGAAGTCGAGGTGGGCGCGCAGGTTCTCGCCCACCTTGCCGCCGATGTCGGCCGCGTTGGCGACCACCGAATCCAGCGTGCCGCCATACTGCTGCAGCCACTTCACCGCGGTCTTCGGGCCACACTTGTCGACGCCCGGCACGTTGTCCACGCTGTCGCCGATCAGCGCGAGGTAGTCGACGATGGCCGACGGCGGCACGCCGAACTTGGCCAGCACGCCGGCTTCGTCCAGCTTTTCCTCGCTCATCGTGTTCACCAGCGTCACGTGCTTGTTCACCAGCTGGGCGAGGTCCTTGTCGCCGGTCGATATGACGCAGTCGATGCCGCGTTCGGTCGCCTGCGCGGCCAGCGTGCCGATCACGTCGTCGGCCTCCACCCCCTCGACCATCAGCAGCGGCCAGCCGAGCGCGCGCACCGCATCGTGGATCGGCGCGATCTGCGCCGCCAGATCTTCCGGCATCGGCGGACGGTGGCCCTTGTAATCCGGATACCAGTCCTCGCGGAAGGTCTTGCCCTTGGCATCGAACACGACAGCGCGATAGTCCGCCTTGTAGTCGGCTGCCAGCCGCCTTAGCATGTTGATGACACCGCGCAGCGCGCCGGTCGGCTCGCCCTGTGCATTGCGCAGGTCCGGCATCGCGTGGAAGGCGCGGTAAAGGTAGGACGATCCATCGACGAGCAGCAGCGTGGGCATGGCGGATTCCGCGTGGGGACATTCGGTCGGCCCGCGATTATCGCCGCACCCGCCCTGATCGGGCACTTTCAGCGGACACTTTTCCCATGAGCGCAAAAGACAAACTGCCGGGCATGATCGACCCCGGTGAAGCGGCACGCACCAGCAGCGCACGCGAGGCCTGGCGCATCTTCGGCATCATGGCCGAGTTCGTCGAGGCGACCGAGCGGCTGCAGCAGATCCGGCCGGCGGTGAGCATCTTCGGCAGCGCCCGCACGCCGGTCGACCATCCGTATTACGCACTGACCGAGCGGGTTGCGCGCGAGCTGTCGGACGCCGGCTTCTCGGTCATTTCCGGCGGCGGCCCGGGCATCATGGAAGCGGCCAACAAGGGCGCCTTCCACGGCAAATCGCCGAGCGTCGGCCTGAACATCCAGTTGCCGATGGAACAGCACGCGAACGTCTATCAGGACATATCGCATTCCTTCGAGCACTTCTTCGCCCGCAAGTACATGTTCGTGCGCTTCGCCGCCGCCTACGTCGTGATGCCCGGCGGTTTCGGCACGGTGGACGAACTGATGGAGGCGCTGACGCTGATCCAGACGCGCAAGAGCCGCAGCATTCCGGTCATCCTCGTGCACGCGCCGTTCTGGGCCGGCCTGATCGACTGGTTCCGCAACACGCTGGTGGCCGAAGGCATGATTTCGCCGGAAGACATGGATCTGGTGCAGATCATCGACGACCCTGCCCAGATCGTGGACGCGATATTCCGCCACTACGAGAACCGCAGCTTCATGCCGCTGCCTGAGGAACACGAGGCGATGTTGAATCTTTGAGAGGCAGGGGCTGGGGACTAGAGGCTAGGGGCTAGTGAAGATTTCGCGCGGCGACCGCCGCGCCTGTTCGCTAGCCCCTCATCCCTAGCCCCTAGCCTCTCCCCGCTGCCCCCCGCCCTGCCTCTGTTAAACTGCCGGAATTACGAAGGATTTTCGATGCGTCCGCTACTTTTTGCAGCAGTTCTCGCAGCCGCGCTGGGCAGTGTGGCGCCTGCGGTGTATGCCCAGGCCGGCCGTCCGCCCGACCTGCAGCCGATTCCCGAACCGCCGCCGCCGCCCGAGCCGCTGGAAGGCGAAGTGGCCGTCGAGCCGCAGATCACCATCATCCAGCGCGGTGAGGAGACGGTGGAAGAGCACCGCGTGAACGGCAAGCTCTACATGATCAAGGTGACGCCGCGTCACGGCGTGCCCTACTACCTGATGGACGAGAACGGCTCCGGCGCGATGACGCGCTATGACGATCTCGATTCGGGCCTGCGCGTGCCGAAGTGGGTGATCTTCTCGTTCGACTGACCCGCGCGCGCCGCCGGCGCGTGCCCAACCATCCGTTCTGACTCGTGTCCGTCTTCACCACCGTCACCGCAGATGAGCTGCGCGACTGGCTGAAGAATTACTCCATCGGCCATCTGGTGTCGCTGGAGGGAATTCCGGCCGGCATCGAAAACACCAATTACTTCGTCGACACCTCGCACGGTCGTTACGTGCTGACCGTGTTCGAGAAGCTGACGCGCACCGAACTGCCGTTCTACGTGCATCTGATGGCGCATCTTGCGCGTCACGGCATTCCCTGTCCGGCGCCGATCGCCGACCGCGACAACGAATACCTCGGCACGATCCACGGCAAGCCGGCCATGCTGGCCACCCGCCTCGCCGGCCGCTCGCAGATGGAACCGGGCGCAGCGCACTGCGCCGCCATCGGCGGCATGCTGGCCACCATGCACGTGGCCGGCCAGAGCTATGGCCGCCGCTTCGACAACCCGCGCGGCTACGGCTGGTGGCTCGAAACGGCGCCGAAGCTGCTCAGCTTCCTGCCGGACGACGAGCGCACGCTGCTCGAAACCGAAATCGCCTTCCAGCGCGATGCCCGCGAACAGGGCCTGTGCCGCGACCTGCCCTTCGGCGTCGTGCACGCCGACCTGTTCCGCGACAACTGCCTGATGGATGGCGAACGCATCGGCGGCATCATCGATTTCTATTTCGCCGGCGACGACTACCTGCTGTTCGACCTCGCGGTGACGCTGAACGACTGGTGTTCCGACGCCTCCGGCGAACTGATGGCTGACCGGGCCGACGCGCTGATCAAGGCCTACCACGCCGAACGGCCGCTGTCCGACGCCGAGCATCGCGCCTGGCCGGCGATGCTGCGCGGCGCGGCGCTGCGCTTCTGGATGTCGCGGCTTTACGACTTCCACATGCCGCGCGGCGGCGAAATGGTGCACACGCACGATCCGGCCCGTTTCCGCGATGTGCTGCGCGCGCGCATCCGCGCCGGTGACGCGCTGCCATGGCGGTGAGCCTGCAGGCGCGCACGCTGCCCGCGCTCGCCGGCTGGTCGTGGATCAGCGGCGGCTTCGCGCTGTTCCGCCGCAATCCGCCGCTGATGACGGCGCTCACCATGACCTATCTGCTGGTCATGGTCTTCCTCAACATCGTGCCGCTGCTCGGTCCGGTGCTGGTGGCGGTGTGCCTGCCGGTGATGTCGGTCATCGTGTTCAACGGTGCGCGCATCCTCGACGAGAAGCGCGACATCGACGCCGCCGGCCTGAAACAGGGACTGATGGCGAACGCGCGCACGCTGGTGCAGCTGGGCTTCGTGCACCTTGGCGGATCGCTGGTGGTGGTGCTGATCCACACGCTCATCTTCCAGATGCCGGAAGGCGCCGCGGTCGACGCCGACGAAGAGCTGTTCATGCGCACGCTGATGCAGCTGCTGCCGCTGGTGCTGCCGCTCATCCTGATCATGTGGTTCCCGCCCTACCTGATCGCGACGCAGAACATGCCGCTCGGCAAGTCGCTGTTCTTCGGCGCGGTGGCCGTGCTGCGCAACGCCGGCGCCTTCATCGTCTATTTCGCCGGCGCGGCCTTGCTCGGCGTCGGTCTGCCGATGCTGGTGGTGCAGGTGCTCGGCGGCGACGGCAGTCTGGCCAGTGCGCTGCGTTTCCTGCTGCGCATCGCGCTGCTGTTCGTGCTGGTGCCGACGCTGGCGGCCAGCCTGTACGTGAGCTTCCGCCAGGTGTTCGCGCCGGGCGAGGAGCCGGCGCCCGAGCCCGCCGATGAGTGAAGCGCTGCCGCTCGGCGTGTTCGGCGGCACCTTCGACCCGGTGCACGTCGGCCACCTGAGACTGGCGGAAGAGGCGCGCGAAGCACTGCAGCTCGGGCGCGTGCGCTGGATTCCGGCCGGTCAGCCCTGGCACCGCGCAGCTCCGCAGACCTCGCCGGCGCACCGGCTGGCCATGGTCGAGGCAGCCGTGGCGTCGAACGAGGCCTTCGAGGTCGACGGCCGCGAGGTTGCGTCCGGCCGGCCAAGCTACACCGTCGATACGCTGACCGCGCTGCGCGCCGAACTGGGCGACGCGCTGCCGCTGGTGCTGATACTGGGCACCGACGCGTTCAGCCTGCTGCATACCTGGCACCGCTGGCGCGAGCTGTTCGCGCTGGCCCATATCGGACTGGCGACCCGAGCCGGCCAGGCCGTCGACGCCGCAGCGCTGGACCCGGCACTGGCAGCCGAACTTGCAGCACGCGGCGGACGTGATGCGCAGGCCTTGCGCGAGCGCCCGTCCGGCGCCATCGTACGTTTCGACATGACGCCGCTGGCGGTGTCGGCCACCGACATCCGGGCACGGCTGGCGCGCGGCGAGCGCTGCCGCTACCTGCTGCCCGACGAAGTATTCGGATACATCCGCCTTAACCGGCTCTACTGAAGGTTTTACATGGATATCAATGCACTGCAGGCGCTGGTCATCGACGCGCTGGAAGACATCAAGGCGAAGGACATCGAAGTGATCGACACCTCGAAGTTCAATGCGCTGTTCGACCGCCTGGTCATCGCCAGCGGCGACTCGAACCGGCAGACGCGCGCACTGGCGCGCAACGTGCAGGAGAAGGTGAAGGAAGCCGGCGGCACGGTGATCAGCGTCGAGGGCGAGGACACCGGCGAGTGGGTGCTGGTCGACCTCGGCGACCTGGTCGTGCACGTGATGCAGCCGGCGGTACGCGCCTATTACAACCTCGAAGAGCTGTGGTCCGGCTCGGCCAAGCCGTCGACCGACAAGTCGGCCGCGGCCCGCGCACGCGGAACGGCGGCGCGTTGAAACTGCTGGTGATCTGCGTCGGGCACCGCATGCCCGACTGGGTCGATGCGGGCGTGCAGGAATTCGCCCGCCGCATGCCGCGCGACTCGGCCATGCAGATCGTCGAAGTGAAAGCCGAACCGCGCACCCAGGGCAAGCCGGTCGAGGTGCTGATCGAAGCCGAACGGGCGCGCATCGAACAGGCCATCCCGCCGCGCGCCCGCATCGTGGCGCTCGACGAGCGTGGCGACGACCTGACGACCGTCGCGCTGACCGCGCGGCTGCGTCGCTGGCGCGCCGACGGTGACGACGTCGCGCTCCTCATCGGCGGGCCGGACGGCCTGTCGCCGGCGCTGAAGTCGCGCGCGCACGAGCTGATCCGCCTGTCGAGCCTGACGCTGCCGCACGCGCTGGCCCGCCTGCTTCTGGCCGAAGCGTTGTATCGTGCGGTGAGCCTTGAAGCCAATCACCCCTATCACCGAGAATGAGCCTTTCGAACACCGTTCCGCCCGTCCTCTATCTCGCCTCGCGCAGCCCGCGCCGGCGTGAACTGCTCACCCAGATCGGCCTGAGTTTCCTGATGCTGCCCTTCCGCGGACTGCCGCGCGAGGACATCGACGTATCGGAAGACGTGCGCGACGGCGAGGACGCCGAAACCTATGTCGTGCGCGTCGCACGCGCCAAGGCGCTGGGCGGCGAACAGCGCCTGGCCTGGCGGCGCATGTCGGCCGGGCTGGTACTGTCGGCCGACACCACGGTCGAGATCGACGGCGACATCCTCGGCAAGCCAACCGACGCCGCCGACGCCACTGCCATGCTCACCCGCCTGTCCGGCAGCACGCACCGCGTGCTCACCGCGGTCGCCGTCAGCGACAGCCGGCGGCTGGAGCACGCGCTGTCCATATCCACCGTGCGCTTCGCGAAACTCGAGCCGCGCGACATCGAACGCTATGTGCTCAGCGGCGAACCGATGGACAAGGCCGGTGCCTACGGCATACAGGGCCGCGCCGGCGCCTTCGTCGAACACATCGAAGGTTCCTACACCGGCATCGTCGGCCTGCCGCTGAACGAAACCTGGCAGCTGCTGCGCCGCTTCGGCATGGACATCTGATCCGACTTCCCACTTTCCGGTCCGCACCATGAACGACCAGTTCCTCATCAACTTCACGCCGCAGGAAACGCGCGTCGCCCTGCTGCAGCAGGGCGCGGTGCAGGAACTGCACATCGAGCGCAGCAGCGCGCGCGGCATCGTCGGCAACATCTATCTGGGGCGCGTCGTGCGCGTGCTGCCCGGCATGCAGTCGGCCTTCATCGACGTCGGCCTCGAACGCACCGCCTTCCTGCACGTCGCCGACATCTGGGAAGCGCGCCAGAACGGCGAGCCGCCGAAGCCGATCGAGCGCATCCTGACCGAAGGGCAGAGCGTGCTGGTGCAGGCGCTGAAGGATCCGATAGGCACCAAGGGCGCGCGCATGTCGACGCAGATCAGCATCGCCGGCCGCCTGCTGGTGCATCTGCCGCAGGACCGCCACGTCGGCATTTCGCAGCGCATCGAATCGACCGAGGAACGCGAGGCACTGCGCGCGCGCATCCACGCGCTGCTGCCGCTTGAGGACCCGGGCGGCTACATCGTGCGCACCATGGCCGAATCGGCCAGCGACGAGGAACTGGCAGCCGACATCGCCTACCTGCGCAAGACCTGGCAGGAAATACGGAATCGCGCCAAGACCGCCAAGCCGCCCACGCTGGTGTTCGAAGACCTGACGCTGGCGCAGCGCGTGCTGCGCGACCTCGCCTGCGCCGATACGCAGAGCATCCAGGTCGACTCGCGCGAGAACTACGTGAAGCTGCGCAGCTTCGCCGAGGAATACATGCCGCAGCTGACCAAGCTGCTGGAGCACTACACCGGCGAGCGTCCGCTGTTCGAGCTGCACAGCGTGGAAGAGGAAATCGAGAAGGCGCTGGCGCGAAGGGTCGATCTGAAGTCCGGCGGCTACCTGATCTTCGACCAGACCGAGGCGATGACGACGATAGACGTGAACACCGGCGGCTTCGTCGGCTCACGCAATTTCGACGAAACCATCTTCAAGACCAATCTGGAGGCGGCGCATCAGATCGCCCGCCACCTGCGCCTGCGCAACCTCGGCGGCATCATCCTGATCGATTTCATCGACATGGAAAGCGAGGAGCACCGCGCCCAGGTGCTGGCCGAACTGCACAAGGCGCTGGGCCGCGACCACACCAAGATTTCGGTCAGCGGCTTCACCTCGCTCGGCCTGGTTGAAATGACGCGCAAGCGCACGCGCGAATCGCTGGCCCACGTGCTGTGCGAACCCTGCCCGACCTGCGGCGGCCGCGGCGAAGTGAAGACCGCACAGACCATGAGCTTCGACATCCTGCGCGAGCTGCTGCGCGAAGCACGCCAGTTCAGCGCCCGCGAATTCCGCATCCTGGCCCACCCCAAGGTGGTCGACCTCTTCCTCGAAGAAGAGTCGCAGGCGCTGGCCATGCTGTCGGACTTCATCGGCAAGCCGATCTCGCTGCATGCCGAGTCGAGCTATTCGCAGGAGCAGTTCGACATCGTGCTGCTCTGAGCCCCGGGAGCGCGGCCGTCGCGTGACAACGCGAGGCTGACGGACACGGCGTTTTTGTGGTCTGATTGAATGCAAATCGATCACAACAAATCGCAGGCCATCATGACCGGATCCGGACTGAAAGAGCGCATACGCGCGATCAAGCTCGAAGTGATGGCGCTTGCCGTCGCCGCGCAGGACACGCGCACGCCGCGCCGTGCCAAGATCCTGCTGCTCTTCCTGCTCGCCTACGCGGCCAGCCCGATCGACCTGATTCCGGACTTCATCCCGGTACTTGGCATGCTGGACGAGGTGGTGCTGCTGCCGCTGGGCATCTGGCTGGCGGTGCGCATGATCCCGCCGGACGTGATGGAAGCGGCGCGCGCCCGCGCCCGTGCCGGCAAGCTGCCGGCCAACTGGGCGGCCGGCATCTTCATCCTGCTGCTGTGGGCGGCGTCGATCGCCGCCATCGCCTGGTGGTGGATGAACCGGAGCCCGGCAGCGTGACAGGCTGCGCCTGCCTGCGCTGACACAATTCCTTGCAATCCCGTCAATGACTTACAATCGGGCCGCAATCAGAGCGGCCCCGCAAGAGGCCGCGGCAAAAAAACTGACCGGTGCCTGCGATGGGACTCAGACTCAAATTCAACCTCGTGCTGATCGGCGTGTTCGCGATCGGCCTCGCCGCCTGTGCGGCGCTGTCGCACCGGCTGCTGCATGACAACGCACGCGCCGAGGTCGAGCGCAATGCGCGGCTGATGATGGAAACTGCGCTCGCCATCCGCGCCTACACGGTGAGCCAGATCAAGCCCCACCTCGATCCGATGCTGGCCGAGCAGTTCCTGCCACAGACGGTGCCGGCCTACGCGGCGACCGAAACGCTGAACGAGCTGCGCAAGAACCACCCGGAGTACGCCTACAAGGAAGCGACGCTGAACCCGTCCAACCCGCGCGACCGCGCGTCGGACTGGGAAGCCGATCTGGTGGCCAGCTTCCGCAATGCGATGGACGTGAAGGAGCTGACCGGCGAACGCGACACGCCGACCGGTCGCCACATGTATATCGCGCGGCCCATCCAGATCACCAACCCCGCCTGCCTGGCCTGTCACAACACGCCGGCGACGGCGCCGCCGAGCATGGTGAAGGTGTATGGCGAGGCGAACGGCTTCGGCTGGAAGATGAACGAAATCATCGGCGCCCAGGTGGTGTCGGTGCCGATGACGGTGCCGGTGAGCAATGCCGACCGCGCCTTCACCACTTTCATGGCCTCGCTTGTCGGGGTGTTCGTGTTCGTCATGGTGGCGCTGAACCTGATGCTGGAATGGCTCATCATCCGCCCGGTCGCACGCATGTCGGCCGCCGCCGACCGCATCAGCACCGGCGACTTCTCGGTACCGGAGTTCGGCGACGGCGGGCGCGACGAGGTGTCGGTGCTCGGCGCCTCCTTCAACCGCATGCGACGCAGCCTGGAAACGGCGATGCGCATGATCGACAGCTGACATGAAATTGCCCCCACGCTTACTTCGTTCGCACAGGGCCGGCCTTGCACAGCCGGCCCGGCGGGCGGCGCGCGGCGCCGCGGAAAACTGAGATGGCCGGAGGTCCTACTCCTTTCGGCGACGACGACGAGGCGTTCACCGAAGACAGCGTGAACTCGGACGTGCTGGCCGGCAGCGGCTTCCTGCCCACGGCCAACGCCAGCCCCGGTGCGCTGCCGGTCGGCTGGGCACTGAACGAGTACCGCATCGAATCGCTGCTCGGCGGCGGCGGCTTCGGCCTGACCTATCTGGCGCACGACACGCTGCTCGACTGTAAGGTCGCGGTGAAAGAGTTCCTGCCCACCGACATCGCGGTGCGCGGCGACGCGCAGCGCGTGCTGCCGCGGGCCGGCCCGGCGGTCGAGATGTTCGAGCAGGGCCTGCGCCGTTTCCTCGACGAATCGCGCGCGCTCGCCACCTTCCGCCACCCGAACATCGTGCGCGTCAGCCGCTTCTTCGAAGCCAACGGCACCGCCTACATGGTGATGGACTACGTGCAGGGGCGCACGCTGAACCAGTGGGTGCGCGAGCGCAACGATGCGATCGACCGCACGACGCTGCTGGCCATCGTCAAGCCGCTGCTGGACGGCCTGCAGGTGGTGCATGACGGCGGCTTCCTGCACCGCGACATCAAGCCGGCCAACATCTGCATCCGCGACGACGGCACGCCGGTGCTGCTCGACTTCGGTGCGGCGCGCCGCTACCACGACACCGAGCACACGCTGACCGCCATCGTGACGCCCGGCTTCGCACCGTTCGAGCAGTACCACTCGCACGGCAATCAGGGACCGTGGACCGACATCTACTCGCTGGCCGCCGTCATGTACTGGCTGGTGACCGGGCAGCGCCCGGTCGAATCGGCCGCCCGCGTGCACAACGATCCGCTGCGGCCGGCCGCCAAGGCCGCCGACGCGGCCATCTTCGGCGCGTCGCTGCTGCGTGCCATCGACTGGGCGCTCGAGCCGCACGAAACCCGGCGCCCGCGCAGCGTGGCCGACTTCCGTCGCGTGTTCATGCCGGTGCCGGCGGCGCGCGGCCCGCTCGCGTCCGGCACGCCGCCGGCACCCGCGGTACGCGCCAGCGGCGCGTCGGAGGAGCGGCGCACCATCGTCTGCAGCGTGCTGTACGCGCAGATCGACCGCAGCGTCGATCTCGACACGGCGCAGCGGCTGGCCTGCAAATCGGAACTGGACGACGCGCTGGCACGCGCCGCGCGCTCGGTCGACGCCGACAGCCGGCTCATCCACGACACCGAGGACGGCGCCGCGCTGTGCCTGCTCGGCCAGCCCGAGGACGCCTGCGTGGTGGCGCAGCGGCTGCGCGCGCTCGACCTCGGCGACGAGGGCGGCGGACTGCGTCAGGGCATCAATCTGGGCCCGGTACGGGTGACCCGCGCCGGCACCGGCGCGCTCGACGTGCACGGCGACGGCCTCGATGCCGCGCGCACGCTGGCCGGCCTGGCACGCGCCGGTCAGGTGCTGGTGTCGCGCGCCTATTTCGAGACCGTGTCGGCGCTGGGCAGCGGCGCGCCGGTCGGCCTGCACGCCACCGGCCAGCGCGCCGAAATCGCCTCGCGCAGCCAGGAGGTGTTCGAACTGGATGCGCGCAGCGGCATCACCCGCCGCGTCGACGATGCCCAGCCCGGCCTGGCGCAGGACGCGCTGACCCCGGTGCTCGAAGCGCTGCTCGCCCGCCACATCGGGCCGATGGCGCGCGTGCTGGTGACGCGCATCGGACCCAAGGTCGCCAGCCCGGCGCTGCTGATCGAGCAGCTGGCGACGCACATTCCGGGCGACGCGCAGCGCGCCGGTTTCCTGATCGAGGCCAAGCGGCATATCGCCGGAACCACCGGCGTGTCATCGACGGTGCGCAGTGCGTCCATCGATACGGTCAGCGCCTCGCGCCGCAGCGCACCGCTCACCACCACGTCGCGCAGCAGCGCTTTCGGCCCGCGACCGCTGGACGACGCGCTGATCGCCGACATCGAGCACCGGCTGGCCCGACGCATCGGGCCGATGGCGCGCATCCTGGTCGGTCGCGCGCTGAAGCGGGTGAGCGACGAACAGGCGCTGCTCGAAGAGCTGTCGCGCGACATTCCCGACCCGGTGCAGCGCGCCGCCTTCCTCGCCGGCAAGTGATATGGCAGCCCTGAACCGCTGCCCGCACTGCGGGCGGGACACCATCGCGCGCCTGATCAAGCTGACCGCCCGCGCCAAGGCGCCGGCCGTGTGTCCGGAATGCGGCGGGCGCTCGTGCACCGGCATCACGCCACTGTCGCTGTTCGGCTACTTCGCGCTCATCCTGGTCTGCGGCACGCTGCTGCGGCTGGCCGCGCGCACCGGCAACCGCTGGTCGCTGCTGGCCGTGCTGGCGCTGTTCGGCGGCGGCTTCCTCTACATTTCCTACCGCACGCCGCTGGTGAAGCTGGAGCGCTACCCGCTGCAGCGGAACATCGCCATCGCCGTCGTCGTCGCGGTTTTCGCGGCGGGCGGCTGGTGGTGGTTCAGCAGCGGCGTATGAGTCGCCGGTCGAGCAGCCCGTCAGCAGCGCGCCTGGTCGCAACTTGAGGTCGCGGCCGGCTCGCCTCTCGGACCTCCCTGCTGCGCCTGCAGCGTGCGCGGCATCCGTTGCCAGTCCGCGGCCATCGCGTCGAGCCGTGCCTTGATCGCCTCGCCAACGGCGATCTGCGGCTCCGACGCTTCCAGCCCCTCCGCCGCCTCCCGCGTGCCGACCGCCGCACGGGCGCGGGCGAAGGCTTCGGTGAAGGACGGCGTTGCGCGCAGTGCCTCGTCGAAGAAGGCGCGGCCGAAGAAGGTCCAGTCGGCTTCATGCGAACAGCCGTGCGAACTGCGGTCGGCGCGCGCGGCCGACATGACCAGCGTATCGGGTCCGGCGAGCGGCGCGATGAAGCCGCCCGAATAGCAGGCCGACACCAGGATGACGCGGTGGCGGATGCCGGCCGCGTCGAGCAGGGCGCCAAGGCGCTGCGGCGTCAGCTGTTCCAGTTCCCACGGCCACAGGCTGAGGTCGAAGCGGTGGTCCTCGGCACCGTGCGAGGTCAGGAACACGAACAGCACGTCCTCGTCGCGGTTCATCCGTTCGCCCAGCGCGCGCAGGCTGGCTTCCATCGCGCTGACGGTGGCCAGCGGCCGGTCGAGCACGGTGGCCGGGTTGTTGGCCAGCACGATGCTGCGGCCGCCGGTGTCGAAGCGCTCGGCGAACAGGCGTTCGACCTTGTCCACCTCGCGCAGGAACACATCCTGTGCGCCATGGCCGGCGATGGCCAGCAGGAACAGTTCCGGCCGGCCCGGTTGGCCGGGCTCGATCCGCGCGATCGCCTCGGTCAGCAGCAGGGGCTGACGATAGATCAGCGCTTCGCTGCGCGCGGCCTGCCAGCGCGCCGTTTCGGCCGCGTCGTCATCGGCCTGCTTGGCCACCCACAGCGGCATCTGCGTGCCCAGCATCGCGGTCGGCAACAGGTAGCACAGACCGACGATGGCGAGCATGCCGAGGCGCCGCGCCGGTCTGGTCTCGAATACCTCTCCCAGCAGCACGGCAGAGGCGATCAGCCCCCAGGCCGCGGGCGCCCACCAGACGAGATCGACCGCGTCCCCCAGTTCCGCCCACACCTCGGCCGGCAGCAGCGCGAGCGCATTCCACAGCAGCGACAGCCATATCCACAGCGCCGCCATGCCGACCACGCCGCGCAGCCAAGCCTCTGGCCGGCCGGCCAGACGGGCCGCCGCCCACACGGCGAGCATGAGCCAGGGCAGGTGGAACAGCTTGCCGGCCAGCGCGTCGGCCATGAACTGGCCATCCGGCCCGGCGCGCGCGAAGTCGAAGCCGAAATCGAGCGCCAGCGACAGCAGTTCGAGTGCTATCCAGGCCGCCGCGCCGGCGCGCAGGGCCGGGGCGGCCTTCCACAGCAGCAGGGCGCGCAGACCGGCACCCAGATTGCGGGCGAGGTCGGCCAGAGGCGAACGGGGTGGCGTCGGTTCCAGTTCCATCGTCGGATGCCGTAAATCGTGCGGAGGTCGGGAACGGATTATCCGTTGCCACACTCTGTAGCGGGCGCTGATCGTGAAACCGGGTACTTCACCCGGCAGATGCGGGGCGCGACGCTATAATCCAAAGCTTCCGAGGAGCGCTGCAAGGTGCCGCAAGGCCCCCAGGCTCGGACCCCGCCAGACCGCCACGGTCGCGGGCACTTTTGCAACGGCGCTCACCTGAACCCGCCGCCCGGGCAGCAGTCCGGCCGCGGATGGCAGGTGAGATACCGCCTGCCGCATCAAAAGGAGCCCGTAATGAATGCACCCGCCGAACTGAAGGATTACGTCATTGCCGACCTGTCGCTGGCCGACTGGGGACGCAAGGAAATCGCCATCGCCGAGACCGAAATGCCCGGCCTGATGGCGATCCGCGAGGAATTCGCGACGCAGCAGCCGCTGCGCGGCGCCCGCATCACCGGCAGCCTGCACATGACCATCCAGACCGCCGTGCTGATCCAGACGCTGGAAGCGCTCGGCGCCGAAGTCCGCTGGGCCTCGTGCAACATCTTCTCGACCCAGGACCACGCCGCCGCCGCGATCGCCGCTGCCGGCACGCCGGTGTTCGCAGTCAAAGGCGAGTCGCTGGAAGAGTACTGGGACTACACCCACCGCATCTTCGAATGGCCGGACGGCGGCTACAGCAACATGATCCTGGACGATGGCGGCGATGCGACGCTGCTGCTGCACCTGGGTACCAAGGCCGAGACCGATCCGACCGCGCTGCACCACCCGGCGAGCGAAGAGGAAATCTGCCTGTTCAACGCGATCAAGACCACGCTGGCGCGCGACCCGAACTGGTATTCGAAGCGCATCAAACACATCAAGGGCGTGACCGAAGAAACGACGACCGGCGTGCACCGCCTGTACCAGATGCACAAGGAAGGCCGCCTCGCCTTCCCCGGCATCAACGTCAATGATTCGGTCACCAAGTCGAAGTTCGACAACCTGTATGGCTGCCGCGAATCGCTGGTCGACGGCATCAAGCGCGCCACCGACGTGATGGTGGCCGGCAAGGTGGCGGTGGTCGCCGGCTACGGCGACGTGGGCAAGGGTTCGGCGCAGGCGCTGCGCGCGCTGTCGGCCCAGGTGTGGGTGACCGAAGTCGATCCGATCTGCGCTCTGCAGGCGGCGATGGAAGGCTACCGCGTGGTCACGATGGACTACGCCTGCGAACACGCCGACATCTTCGTCACCGCCACCGGCAACTACCACGTGATCACGCACGATCACATGGTGAAGATGAAGGACCAGGCCATCGTCTGCAACATCGGCCACTTCGACAACGAGATCGACGTCGCCTCGGTCGAGAAGTACCAGTGGGAAGAGATCAAGCCGCAGGTCGATCACGTCATCTTCCCGGACGGCAAGCGCATCATCCTGCTGGCCAAGGGTCGCCTGGTGAACCTCGGCTGCGGCACCGGCCACCCGTCCTACGTGATGTCTTCGAGCTTCGCCAACCAGACCATCGCGCAGATCGAGCTGTTCACCGAAACCGCAAAGTACCCGGTCGGTGTCTACACGCTGCCCAAGCACCTCGACGAGAAGGTGGCGCGCCTGCAGCTGAAGAAGCTGAATGCGCAGCTGACCGAGCTGACCGACGCGCAGGCCCGCTACATCGGCGTGCAGAAGGAAGGCCCGTACAAGCCGGATCACTACCGCTACTGAGTATTCGGTTCGCGGTTGGCGCGCCCTTCGGGCCGCGCCAATGAAAAAGGCCATCCCGTGGGATGGCCTTTTTTGCGCCCGCGCGGCTCAGCGCGACTGCTTGATCAGCCGGCTGTTGGCCGCCTGCACCGGCCGCGCATTGTTGCGGTAGAGGTGACCGAAGATACCGATCTGTTCCGGCGACAGCTGCAGCGGTTCCTTTATCACCAGCCAGGTCACGCCTTCCGAGCACGGCGGCGTCGTCAGCGAACCCATATAGGTGTAGTAGTCACGCTTCTCCGGCAGCAGTTTCGCCAGATCGATGCTCACGTCCGGGCGCGACTCGACGTTCTTCTGCAGCGGCAGGTAGGCCCACAGCGTATTGAACAGCGGATGTTCGGTGCCGCGGTCGAGCAGCACCGCGACCACGGCCAGATTGCCGTCCAGATCCTTGTGCACCAGGTGGGCGACCATGTCATAGGTCTTGCCATTCACGCGCTCTTCGGCTGGCTTGTGGAAATGGAACTGCACCAGTTCGTAGCGCTTGCCGACCAGCGTAATCGTGCTGCCCTCGCCGACATTCACCTGCACCGTGTGGCCGTTGTCGACGACGGTGAAATAGGTGGTCCGGTAGTCGAACTGTACCGGCGGCAGATCGACCTTGATGCCGTCACGGATGTCGATCGGCGATTGCGTCTGGCCGGTCGCGCATTTCGTCCATTCCGGCTTCAGCCGGCCCCAGTTCTGCGGGCCGAATTCGCCCTCGTAGCTCCAGTGGATGTCGCCGTGTGCATGCGTGACGGGCGCGGCTTCGACCGCCGGCTTCTTCGGCGCTGCGTGAGCGGCCGGCGCGACGGCGGCCTGCATGACCGGGCGCGGCCGCGGCTTCGGGGCCGGCGGCGGCAGCGGGATTTCGCTGCGCATCACCGGCGGCTTGGTCGCCGCCGGCGCGGCGTCGTGAGTGTCCGGCTTCTTCGTGCCGGCATCGGCCACCTTTGCCGGCTCAGCCTTCGCTGCCTCCGGCTTGCCCGCCGAGCCGGTGGGCTTCTTCGCGCTGCTCATTTCCTCGCGCGCCTGCGCCGCGGCTTCGCGCAGATCGGGCTTGATGTTCACCATTTCGGTGCGCTCGACCTTGCCGAGGTCGCCCGCGTTGGCGGCGGTGCGCGCAGCACGGCCAGCCTGTTCGGCCACCTGACGGAGTTCTTCGGCGGCCGGCGGCTGACACACTTCGCGGAACAGCTTTTCGTCCAGCGTGCCGGGCAGCAGCGATATTTCGCTGTCCGAGCCGGTGCGCTCCTCGCGCAGGATTTTCTGGTTGGCGTCCAGATAGACGCGCTTGATCGTGGCGAAACGCAGGCTCTGGCAGTCGTAGCGATTCAGGGCCTGCACCATCGCGTAGCCGGTTTTTTCGGCGTCGGCCTCGGTCAGCACCAGCCGGCCCCAGGCCACCTTCTTGCCGCCCTCAGCGCGCAGCACGCTGTCGCGATCGATCTCGATCTTCTTGCCGCGGTCGGTCGAAATCGTGTGCCAGTCGGCCGCCTGCACCGCGCCGCAGGCGCAGCCGATCGCCAGCGCGATCAGGGTCGGTCGGAAGATGGAAAGCTGCGTCATGTCCGGTCTCGTTCAGGCTCTGCCCGTATCGGGGCGATGACCGGTCTACGGCAGAGGGGCCCGTTGGCTTGAACGGCACGCCTTGCGCTTGCGTCGCGGCCGGGTTACCGTGTTCAGGCACACGTTAGGGGTGCCGGTGACCTGAAGCATGGCAGCCGGCTGAGACACACCCTCAACACCTGATCCGGATCATGCCGGCGTAGGGAAACGGGCGACTTCTCGACATGGAAGCCGGCGTTTCCCGCGCCGACACAGCAAGCACAGGAGCTTCCATGAACGCCAAAGACACCTTCCTCGCCGACCAGGCGCACGTCGACGAAGCGGCGA